>OJNH01000209.1_pt1 | contig 53045 bp, 74 predicted proteins | sample 1597361 | NCBI WGS metagenome assembly OJNH01 (sample SAMEA2452136, study PRJEB22498) | human gut metagenome | biome: human feces; feature: human gut; material: feces | place: Australia | collected 2012
ATTTCATGATTTAGAAAACAACTCTATGAAATATTTTTATAAATTTAGGAAATTTTTGTTTATTTAATAGCAAAAAAGAAGATAGTTCTTTAAATCAAACTATCTTCTCTCTTTATGATTTTTATCGAATCTTAAAACTCTTTTATATCAAGACTTTTAAGTGGTTCGACGAAAATCGTCTATGGCTCCTCTTGTCTTGAAGAAATGTTTTCTATTCCTAGAGCCATAAGCTTTCTCGAAACCTTTGTTTTTTTGTAACTTCGTTACAAATTATATATGTATTATAGTTAAATACAAGCATACTGCCTTTCAAAATCACTCATATTATATTTAAGTATTTCGTTTGTCTTATTCATGTATTCTGTATATCTTTTTAATTCTTTTTGTTTTACATATTCATATATTTTGCCATATCTATCAATAGTTGTTGTTATACTCTTGTGTCCCATCAAAGATTGCAATATATGTATTTCAATTCCGTGCCTCAATGCACCTCGTTGCGAAAGTATGTCGCAACATATGAAAATGTGCATTGCTTGTTTTTAATGAACAATAATATGTTCCTTTTATATTACTATGTTTTTTATGCTTTGTTTCTACCACTCTAACACCTGCATTTTTGCATATAGTCTTAAATGCCGAATTTATTTGATTTGCTATATACAAATCCCCATCATCACGAATAAATATAACATTATATTTATTATCTTTCTTTTCCCTTATAGAATTTTCTAAAACCTTTCGTGAATACTCGGTTAAATGAATAATTCTCGTACTGCATTCTGTTTTTGTTGTATCGCCGAATTATATTTTTACCATTTTTATCTTGTGTTATAGTTCTTTCAACATTTATTATACCATATTCGCCTTCATGCCATTGTATATCATTTGGTGTCAATGCTAATATTTCGCCAATTCGCATACCTGTATAAAGAGCTAACAGAATAATATTCTTATATTTTGTTATATGTGTATTAAGATATTGGTTTAGTAAAAATTCTTCTGTTCGTGATAGAGCATCAACCTTTACTTCAACTTTAAAACTATGAGGTCTAACTATTGGTTCTTCGCCAGTAAAATAATTATCACTAATCATTTTTTTCTTTTCTGCAATATTAAAAGCTTTTTTTACTTCTCTAAACTCTTTCTTTAATGTTTCCTCTGCTTTTACTCTTTCACTTTGCAAAAATACCTCAACTTGTTTTCTTGTAACTTTTTGAATTGGTTGATTAGCAAATTTATATGCACTAATTGTTTTTATTGTTTGTTTTAATCTAACATACGAATTAGATTTTATATCGCCATTCTTAAATCTTTTTTCTTCATGTGCTTTCAACAAACTAACAATAGATGCCTCGTTTGGTTTTGATTTTTTTTCTTTTAAGCCATGTTCTATAATATTATTGACAAATTCCACCAGTTTTTTATATGCTTCATCTCTTGTTTTACCAACAAACTGTTTTCGTATATTTTCTCCGTTTATCATTTTTTCCAAGGTTTAATAATTCAGCAACATATCTTATATAGATATAAAACTTATCACAATTTTCTTTGTCTTTACAATTATTACAATCATTACACTTTTTCATTGAATATAAGGTTCGCCTATTTAAGCACTTACTTCTATTAGTACATTGACTACAAGTAGGACACATTGGCATATTTGATGGTTTTCTTTTGTTTTTTGTAACATATTCATGAATAGAATAATCTTTTCCCTCAATAAGTTTTTTCATATATATTCCTCCTTAAAAATAAAAGGAACATCGAATTGGCTTACTGAATAAATATTTTATTAACAGTGCTATTCTTTGCTCTCAAATTTGATAAAATATGTCTTTCTTGTAAATATTGTCTTAAAGCATTTTCCTCTACATACCAATCTCTCCCAACTTTAATAGCTGGAAATTCATCATTATAAAAAAGAGATTGTACTGTATTTGCTCCAATACCAAATAAATCAGATATATCATTCCTTGAGAACAGCACTATATCATTGAGTGTTTTCAAACTAACACATCTCCTTTCAATTATATCACTAATCCAAAATTTTAACTAGTTTTTTGTAAAATTCTATTTGCTCTTTTAATTGCATTTTTAGGATTGCATAATTTCATCATTGTTATCATTTCTTCCACTAATTGCAAAGGATTAATTTTAGTAGCACTATTTTCTAATGTATATAATGCAATTATTCCATAAGCTACAGCTTGTTTTTTTGTAATCAAATCATTTTGCATTTTTCACTCTCCTTTAGGTGGAAGTACTTCCACCTTAAAATTTTAAATAAAACATAAATTAAGTTGGCAAAACTTACATAGGGTGTTGTTTCCCTTTCCTTCACAGAAACAATCTTTTTAAGATTGAAGTATCATTATCACTACTGTACTTCCTCGCCATTTGAATTTGCCTCATTCAATTTTTCCCTCGTTATATTCGCTATTCAATATATGACTTTCGACTTCTTGGGGCTAACATACAATAGATAAAGTATTTATGTTTTTATATGACACGTTTTCTTCGTGTATTTGTCAATGTGCTTATATAAAAGAGTTTTATATTCTCTTTACTTGTTAGCACAGTTGACTTTTTAAATAACGTGCATTTTTTTAAAATTTTTCTAAAAAAAAAGAAAAAGAACTATTTCTAGTCCTTTTCCTCTTTAAATTACAGTAACAGCAAACAAAATAAGTTTTGTCCGCAAACATATTATAACTACATTCTGTTAAAAATCAACCTTAATTTATTTCAAAAAGAAAAAAAGGCTCTACACCTTTTTTTCGCAACTGAAATAAAATTTACAGTTAAAAATTCATGCTAATGAGATTTTGTTATCAACAAGTTACTATTTCTAAATCTACAGTTACTGGAGTTTTAATGCAGATTTTAGATGACACTAAAAATCATGAAACTAAATCTTACTATACTTTAATGCAAGTCAAAGATGGTGTTACTACTTACACCAACATTGATATTAACGGTAATGAAACTAGACATTACAATTATGAATTTAACTGCAAATACATTATATCAATATCGTTTTTATCTTTCAATATCAAAATCATCATATTTTAATCTTTCTTTTTTACTTTGTGTTTTTTCTTTCGGTAGTCCATCATTATTCAATAAATAGTTCAAATCATATTGTTTGCTTATATTACTAACCTTTATATCTCTAATAATTGCATTTTCATTTCTTCCATTATCTTCTCTCTCTTTCTTATTTTGTTATACTATATTTTTATTAAATTTTCAATTTTTCAAAAAGGTGGAAGTACTTCCACCTTGATTATTCATCAAAATAAACCGAATATTGATTAGGTACTGCTTTCTTAGGAAAACAAGTTTTTATTCCATTCGCATTTGTTGTAGATACTCTTTGCCATAGATTATGATGTTGGAAGTGTTGAATACATTTCCAACCACAACTTGTATATCCAATTTCTATATCTTTATTTATAATATCAAACATTTGTCTACTTGCCATTGTTCTTCTCCATCATTTTATTGTATAAATTTTCTACTTTCTTTTCATTGTTGCTCATTTTTACACGAAGTTCCGTTGCTTTTGAAATATCTCCATCATCTAGTGCTTTTTGAAATTCATCATAAAAACTTTTACACTCTTTATGAATTTGCTTTATCTCCTTAAATTCATTGCCTGTTTTCAAATTGTAATCTTTAGCTTTTTCTTTATCAATATTTTTTTCTTTTGATATTTCAAACGCAACAAATTCAAATAGTGTTAATGACGGATTGCAACCATCACTATCATAATATTTCTCAATTATTTTATTAATAGCCTTTTTACAATCATCATGCGATATTTTTTGAAAAATATTCTTGTATGCCTGTATAAATAGAATTTGTTCAAATGCCGATTTTTGTTCATCTGTTAGGTTTTTAAAAACAAATTGAATTTCATTAAAATTCATTTCATTCAATATCTTACTAATCTTTTTGCATTTTTCTTTTAATTGTTGTTCCATAATAATTATTTTCCTTCGTAGTGTCTTTGAGCCATTACAAATGTCTTTTGTAAAAGATTGTTTAAATTTACATCACTATTCTTATCTTTTCTCATAGCAAATAAATCCTTATAAACTTCTTTATTTTGTTGTATTTCTTTTAGAATAAGTTTTCTAATTTTTCTTTTTTCCCAAAAATATATTTTAGGAATTTTAAGTTCCATTTCTATTATTTTATCAGTTTCAATATTTTCAATTGTCACAAAATATCTATGATTATTGAACCGATTATTTTCTTTATAAGTGATTATTAGTTTTTGCATCTTTGTATTCTCCTTGTTATTTAATCGTTGTTACTCTGTCTAATTCTTTTTGTTCTTGATATAGTCTAATACAATCTTTAATATAATCAATGGAGAACATTGCTACTTGTTTAATTCCAATCACTAAATATTTAATGACAACAAAAGTATATTTCAAAAACATAAAAACTATTTTACAAATAATCTTTAGTAAAAATGTTCCTAATTCAAATGCAACAAATAAGATTAATTCAGCCATACAAATAAACAATTCCATTGCCATATACATAGTTCATTCCCCCTTTTCTAGTGTGCTAGTGTGATTGAATATTTTTATTTATCAATTTGTTTTACATAATTCTTTGTTTTTTCAAAGCCATTAAACATATCTTTAAAATCAACTTTACTTATCATTGTTATAAAAATTATAAGTGCTATGAATATTTTTATTATTTTTTCTGTTTTGTCACTCATATTATTTTCTATAAGGTGGAAGTACTTCCACCTTATCCTTTCAATTCATTAATTAATAAGTTGTTATAATATTCTGTTGTTTCTCCTTTAATTAAAGTTTCAAAAGATTTTCCCCCTGTATATCCATAATCAAAGATAATTCCATCTATCATGCACCCCCAATAATATGGTCTTTTCACATTTGATTTCCAACCATCTCTTGGAGTTGTCATTCCTTTATACTGTTCATAATTTTCTACTTCTTTAGTCATGGTTTTAAATATCCACTCTGTATAAATATTCCATAATCTCTTATGCTTATCATCATGAATATTAGGATTATGACTTACAGTAGTACTCATTAAAGTATGTAAAACATTTGTATCTCTCCAATTTGTTATTAAATGAATAGAATTTTCATATTGTTTTACAGTTAAATATTCCTTTAAATCTTCAATAATATCTTTAATTAAATATTCTTCATATTTATGTTCATTCGTATTTAACGTAAAAATTTTTTCATTTCCTTTTTGTTTTGGAACAAGTACAGGTTTACTTGTTAATAGGCAATCTGCATAAATTTTCTTTTCCATCTTTCTTTTCCTCTATCTTTCTTTTGAGTTAGTGTTGTGAGTGTTATCGCTTCACTTTTTAGTTATTTAACTGTATTTTGATATTCTTTGATTAATTCATCAACAGTTTTCCAAATTTGAACATTTTCAAAATATCCAACTAATTTCATATTGGTTAAAATTCCATCTATAAAAGGAAGAAGTATAATTTTTGTGTTTTTTTGTTTGAAAATTGATTGAAAGTATTGATTAAAATGTATCAACAATTACCTCTTGCTCTCCTGCAAAATAACAAAGGGCTTTATCTTTTGAAATTTTTCTTTCTAAAATTTTGGGATTTGATTGAATACCTCGACGACAAAATTTCTTTGCAATATTTTTATCTAATGTCCATGATAATGCATGTGGTTCGTTATTATCGGTATTTGATACACCACGATATATAACTACTTTATTTGGAAGATTGTTGAAAATGGCTAGTTCTTCTTCATCCATCAAAATTTCCTTTTTGCATCTTTTAAACAGATTAACAAGTTCTTTCATACTGAAAACATCTCTGCTTGGATATTCGATAAGAATCCAGTTTTCAGCAATATATCTTGAAATATCCTCGTCATCTAAATAAGGAAGACAATATTTCAAAAATGTTAATTTATATGGATTGCAAATATATCGAGAAAGTTCAAAGAAGTCTTCATCTTTTATTAAGTTCTTCAAAAATTCTCTCCATTTATTTACATTTTCTTCATTCGTTAATTCAATGAATTCATTATTTATCATAGTAACCGCATCTTGTGTAAATGGATGATGAACAACAAACCATCCTACTTGTTCATCAGGAATGATTGAGGCATATAATAACGAAATCGCTACATTATATATTTCTTTTTTATTTTCTATATACTTCATTTTTTTCTTTCTTCTTTCCGCTTTTCTATATTTTTTCTTTATCTATTATTTTATTTGATTTTATTCTTTTTTCCATATCTTTGGAATAAAACTTCTTTTTATGGAACAAGTTTCTTCTTTAATTCATCATAGGTAAATGTATCAAATAAATATGATAATTCAGCTACAGCTTTATTTTCATCATACCCTAGATTTTTACATACCACTCTAACATAGGTTTCAATAAAATCATTAAATACCCCAGATTGTATCATTATTGTTCTTTGTCCGTATGTTGTAAAAAGCAATTTCTTAAATGTTTCTTTATGTTCATCTAATGTAATCTCTCTTTTCCCTAAAACAACAATAGTTTCACCGTACGAAGTATTGTTGTTTACTTCTCTATATCCAATATAACTGTATTTTTCATAATCCACTTTATCAAGCATATCTTTGACAACTTTATCTTTTTCTTTTGCACCTTCTACAAAAAAGCTACCTTTTCTATTGTATTTATTGTTTGCATCATATTCAATCATGTATAATTTCTTTTCCATAGTTCTTTTCTCCTCTATTCATTGTCTTTATTAGGTGGAAGTACTTCCACATTTATTACTCTATAATATAACAGTAATCTACAATCCATCTTTTCCCTAGTTTATCTTCTGGAATTGCTTTCATGTATAAATCCAATCTTACTCCATCATCACTACCATCTAAACAACTTCCATATAATGATGATGAAATTTTACCTTGCTGAAAATAATAATTTTCTCTGCTAATTTTATAACTTCTTTGAGTTTCATTAAATTCTTTATTAAAGCTCTCTGGTTTAAATACAATTACTGCATCTTTCCAATTTTTATTTTCTTGTAAATCGTTCAATTTTAACTTTTCTTTAATATTTTTCATTGCTGTTACCTCTTTCTATATTCCTTTCTTATTACACTATTATTGTATCATTTATGTGTGTTACTGTCAACACATTTTAGTGGTTTTTAAAAAAGTTACTCATTTTCAGTAACTTTTTTAAAGTGGAAGTACTTCCACTTTTTAATTCTGTACTACAGAAATATCAAATGTTGATTATTTTACTTTTTATATTCTCTATTCCATTTTTCAATGATTGCATCTTTCATAAATTCATTATCATCAATTTTTTTACTGTATAAATTTTCTAAAATTTTCTTAACTTGTTCATCTTTTTTATTTCCATTAAATAATGTTAGTTGAGGTCTTTGATTATATTTTTTCTTTATTTTTTCATCAAGGCTATTAATTTCTTTTTGTGTTAAATCTCCTGTTGCAATCATTTCTAGTATTGCTCTTGTAATGAAATCACTCTTTCTATCAAGCTTTTCAATATAATCTGCAATCTCCATCTCTTGCCTGTTAAATGTAATTGTAACGTGCGTAATATTAGTATCAATATCCTTTTCATCAATAGGTTTAATATATCTTGAAATATCCACATTTTCTTTTCTTTCTAATTGTTTTCTAATTGCAATTTTGACATAAGGTGTAATAGGAAGATTTTCTTCTCTTAATTTTAGAAATCTCTCATAAATATATCCATCACTTGCTCTTTTTAGTGTAAAACTAAACTTTTTTGTTTTTCTTACATATTTATTAACTCTTTTACTTTTATCGTATTGTTTTTCCACATTTACATCTCCTTTTCATTTTGTAGGTGGAAGTACTTCCACCTATCTAATATGCTATATCTCAACATAGTAAAAAGTAATATTTTCTAGTTTTCTATAGTCAAGTATGATTTCCTTTTCACTTCTTAAATTTATATATGCAAACACATCTTTTTTATTGATGTTAGCTTTATATACTTTTCCATTTTGGCTAAATCTTGTAGCAAACCATTTTGCCTTATTTTCATCTAAAGTCCATGATAAAGCTTTGATATTATCACTATTAAATGTTGTCAATCCTCTATATACCGTAATTTCATTAGGCAACTTGTTAAATTCCTCTTTATCATTTTCTTGCATCATATAATCTCTTTTGGCAACTTTGAATAATTTTACCAATTCAGTTTTTGGTACATTTACGTTGTTATTGGCAAATTCATCATTAATAAAAGCATCAATCAACCCTTCGCTAAAATCCTTGTCGGTTAAATAATCTTTACAGAACTTTACAAAGATTAATCTATATGGCTTTCTAATCAATTTTAGCAACTCCATAAATTCATTGCAATTATCAATCATTCTTTCTGCATCTATAATAACTTTCTTATATGCTTTTTTATCTTCAAATATATTTACAAGTTTATTATCAATGATATATGTTGGATTTTCAATTATAGGGTGGTTACAAACAAATGGAATGTCAGTTTGTACGACTTCTTGCATCAAAAGATTTTTAGCCATCTCTTTACATTCTTCTAAATCCGTCTTATATAAAAAATTCATAATGTTTTTATTCCTTCCATTTTATTTCATTATATCACATTTTGTCAATAGTACTCTTTTTCTCCAAACGTTTCACTATAAGCCTTATTGCTAAATAATTTTTTTACCAACTTATTAAAATCCTTGTCATGACATACTGTAACTTTATTACTGAAATCATAGATGTATTCATAATTGTCAACACATACTGGAACTTTACTGAACTTGAAAGCATTATGTAAATTTTTTTCCTTTTCTTCATCTGTATCTCCATCATATAGATAAAGATAAGATGTAAAGATTATTCTGTTTTGAATGTTCTTACTAGGTACGATATTAGGCATATAATTATTTACAAACTTTAAATATTCATCAGGACTAGTAATATTTAACTTTTCCATTTCTTCCTTTTTTAAAGGAAGTTTTGTTTGATTATAAAGATTTAGTAAAAATTTAAAAAGCACATATATTAAACTAACAATAAATGCTATTACTATAATTCCAAAAACTATATATGAAACACCATATATAATGTTTTTATAGAATGTTTCATGAGCTGGATTTGTTACCATATCTATTACTACACATAACAATCCAACACAAATGATAAATAATAATAATCCTTCTCTGTACATTCTAAAGATTGATGTTTTCTTTTTTATACTCTTAAAACTGTTTTTCATTTTCTCTATCCTTCGTTCTTTCTTTAAATTTAATTTGTTAATTATTTACTAAAATAATCTATTTCTACTACTCATATTTGCTCAAATCTCCGTCATATAGTTTAGGTGTTCCATCAGCATTGTACATAGCAGTTAGTCCACCTTTTTCAGTACCTTCATGCCACCAATACATAACCTTTGTATCTTTATCTACATAAATTTTGTTATCCCAACTGTCATATATACGAACCATAGAATTTTTATATGTAATCTCTTCTCTTCTTTCTTCAATGATTTTTTGTTCCTCATATTCAATCCAAACTATAAAATATATCATAATAAATACAAAGACTAACACAAATAAATATACTATAACTTTCATTATCCGTTCTCCTACTTATCCCATCATATTAATTCTAGTTATAATGTTTATCAGTTCATCATCTTCACATTCATTTTCTGGTGTGAATGTACCTGTTAATTCATTTAAGGCACTTTTTTGAATTGATTTATAAATGATTTCATCTTTTTCATATAACGCATAGCAAATTTCTCTTATACAATCTTTTAAATCTTCTTTTTCCATACTTTTATAATTTTCAGTTACATATTTATAAAAGCCATCTCTTGCTATTCCATCTAAATGTTTCATCTTCATATTCTTGTTCTCCTTTTATACAGGTGGAAGTACTTCCACCTTGTTAATCAAACATATCATCTACAGTATTTGCACATTCTCTTATATGAAAAATCATTTCATTGGCACGTTCTTTAACAGATATACAAAATTTATTGATAACATCTTTGGTGTTTAAATTCATATCAAAACTAAATTCTTCTTCTTGCGTTGAATATGGCATTAAATAGAGTACTTTAATATTGGTTTTATTTTCATTTTGTTCAACTCTAACAACTTCAACTTCATCATCTACTTTACTAAAAATCTTTTTCCAATATTCTATTGTCTTTTTCATTAGTATTCTCCTTGAAATTCATTTTTTATAAAATCCATTTGTTCTTGGGTTAAAGTTACCCATTTATTCTTTTCATCTATACCAACAAAAGCAACACTTCCAATAACATTGGTTATATCCACTCCACCATTGTAAATGTCAAAGTTCCATTGCTTATCAACTTCATTTGCATCTTTATCTTTTAGCATGATAATATTTTTCTTTTCAAACTCTTTTATAGTAACTGTTTCTATGGTTTTACAATCTAAAGCCAAAAGGAAAATATCTTTTTTTAGTTCTTTTGCATGAACAACTTTCGGTTTTTTATCTGGTTCTTTAACAATAAATTGGACTTTATTTAATTTCATTTTATTTTTTTTCAATAAACCGTGTAGGTAGATAATTTTTGTATTCTACTTCAAAGTCCCCTTGAACAATATCTTTAATTTTACAATCAAATTTATTATCAACAATAACCATATCTCCTATTTTATATTCCGTCATTTTAGTTCTCCTTTCTTCTACACTTTTATTATACTATTTATGTGTATCGCTGTCAACACTTTATATTTTAAATCTATCTATCGCTCTTATCATTCTTGTTTTTACATTTGTTCTGCAATCTTCCTTATCAACAATATTGTATCTTATCATTTGATTTTCTATATATCTGCTGTAATGCTGTACTATATGATTTATAGCACTTTCATTTCCCTCTTTTGCGTAAATCAATGTTTCTACTAAATTCATATTATTTCAAATATTCCTCTCTTATATATTTTTTTATATTTATAAGTATTCTTCTAATTGTACTATCATCTTTTCCTGTTATCTTTGCAATTTCTACAGATGTCATATTATCTATAGCCGAATATTTTAATATCTCTCTTTTCTCATTTGAGAGTTTTAATATTATCTTTAATAGTCTTTCATCTGTTATTATCTCTTTAATGTCAGTTAAGAACAAATCATCATCAATAGTTGTTATAGCCTGTTCATAATCAAAAGTTTCTAAAGACATCTCATTTGTATTTTTTCTCATTTCTTTTTCAGCATAATTAATAATAGTGTTCTTTATTGTCTTTTTCATATATGTGTCAAATTCTTTTTCAATGATGCTATAATCCAAAAAAAAGCCCACCCCACAATCTGGGGTAAGGTTTATCTTATGAATATATCACTTTTATATTCTTACTCTAATTGCAAAATGGGTTTTCTAGGATTTTTTCTTTTGTTTAATTATCCTTCCCTTTTTATTTTAACATCTTTTTCCATTTTTTGCATTTTATGTCTACCTAAAGAAAAAAGTATGCAATCAGCATACTTTAACGTTTATCAAGAATATAAATTTTGATGGTGTATTGTATTAGGTTGGTATTTTGTTTCATCTCAATTTATATCCATTAGTATTATAGCACATTTTTAATCTTCCCACCACCTATAATGAGAAACAAATCTTTCATTATTTTCAGCAATCTCTTTTTTAGTATTGTTTTCTACTTTTACTTCATTATTTTCACTATCTTTTTTTGTTTCTTCTAATTGTTCTTCTTTTTGTGTATCGCTATCTTTATTTTTATTAAGATTTGGTATGAATGATGATTTATATATTTTCATTCTAATACCATATACTGCTCTATTTTTTAAAGGTTCATATTCAAAAGATACATCATTACATTTTTCGTTTATTTCATGTTTTGATAAATCTAATACTTTTCTTAAATCCTTCCATTTCTTATATTTATTTTCAATTCCTAAATATCCTCTTAAATCTTTCAAATACCAATCATAAGATAAAACTTCTAAATTATCTCCTAGCTTTTCTCTACAGAACTCATATATCCTAATAGCATATTTATTTTTTAGTTTGATAATTTCATCAAATTCTATCCATGTCCATCTCTTTTGAAGTTCATCTATATATGGAATAAGGTCTTTATGTATGTTAAATTCAATTATATTTTCTCTCCTTGTTTCTTTAACAATTCCTGTTATGAACTGAACTTTAGGGAATACATAAACATCGAGGTTTCTACGTTCATTTGATGTCATTTCACTTAATTCTTCTACTGAATAAGGTGGTATTAATGATAGTTTATTAATTTCTTCATCAATTACCATGACTTGATTTTTATTAGCCTCTCCATCTTCAAGTAATAATTTAACTTTTCTATCTTCTAGTTTCCTTCTTTCATCAATGATTTTTTGTTTCTTATCATCACTCCATACTGTTAATGTAGTTAGCATTCTAATATTAAAACTTTCTAAACTTAAAATCATTTCTTTGTATGTTTTCCCACCTTTGCTTATTCCTAAAGTATCTAATACTTCTTTCATTGAAACTTTAATTTGCGTTTGATTTTTCTTTCTTTTATACAAAACATAAAAGAATAATTTCAGTTGATAATAGTCTAGTTTTCCTGTAGCTTGAATTAACTCATTCCGTTGTTTTATTTTTGTTTCTTTAAAATCCATGAAAAAACCTCTCTTAATAATTATCTATATATAAGAATACACTATATCTAACGAATTTTCAATATATTGTTCGTTAGGTTGCGTGGACTTTTACCGTCAGTTGTGTGGACTTTTACCGTCAGTTGCGTGGACTTTTACCGTCACATAATACAATATATACAATATAAACAAAATAATATTAATATATAGAGAAAACATTGGATTTAATTTTCTTTGATTTATGTTTTTCTTGTAAATTTGGCATATCATCTATGTAATTTTGACACACCATATGTAAATCAGTCACATCATCTATGTAAATTAGACCACACATATATAAGTTATATATTTAAAAGTTAATATTATAAATTATTATTATTAAAATAAATCATAAATATATAAAGAAAAACGTTGACTTTAATTTTTCTTGATTTATAATTTTTTTGTAGTAAAAAAATACTGCTTATATAAATATGAGTTACATTGTATCTATGCAAATATGATAGAACTTCAAAAAATATATGCTTGTAATTAATTTCTATCATTTATCTTTAATCATAAATATAACTTATTATTACAATGTAGCCTTCATATTCCCTTCCCAAATTTATATATAAATAAAAAAGGAATTTGCATAATGTCATGCTTATTCCTTTTTTTCATCTTCACTTTGTGCTTTCCAAAGAAGTTTGACTTCCTTGTGAATACTACGAACTTTGTATTTATATGTTGATTGTATTTGTTGAAGATTATCATTAGTTATAAATGTTGTTTCAAATGTATCTCCTCTTACATATTGAATACCGTTCTCTAATTCTTGGAACATTTTTATAGGTATGATTTCTACTTTATCATTTATATATAATTCCAATAATAGCGTTTCCGTATCTTTATAAAGTAAAGTATTAGATTTAATTACTTCTTTTTTCATTTCTTTTTTAGTAAAGTCCAACCAATCCTTATGATATTTCTTAAATTCCTCAAAATCATTTTCTAGTTTTTCATAATCTTCTTTAATTTTTTCAATATAGTTTTCAGCTCCATTTTTTTCTATGTAGCTAATTGCCCAATTTGTTGATTGTTTTATCATTTTCATTTCTCCTTAAAGTTTTTGTTTTTTACAACAGGTGCTTTTAGAACTGTTTATTTTAGCTTACTAGAGCCTTTTTCTGCTTATTTAGTATTATTTTATGTGTTTTATCCTTTGCTCTTTACAGGGCATATTTAGCCTATTAAAGCACTCACCTATAAAATGAACAAATAACATTCATTGCAATTAATGAAAACATTGCAAGTCCTGAATAAAAAAATCCATCGCCATTATCATCAAAATTCAGTTTTGAGAATAACTGCACCGTAAAATATAAAACCATTTCCGCACTAAATAAAATATTTAATATTCCTACTATTGAACCACCCAAAATTTTATTTGCATACACTCCTAAAGTTATGGCACATAAGTGTGCTAAAATCATTCCTAACATTTTAATTTATCTCCCCATAAAAGTTTTTGACCGCAAGTTGGACAATAATTCATTCCTAATTGCACATCTTGTTTGCATTTAGGACAAATACCTGTAATCCATTCTCCATAAAGAGGATTACCGCCATTGAATTTCAAATTTTCATCTTTAATATCAAGTGGTTTCATTGCTGTTAATGTATCTTCAACTTCTACAATTTATCAAACCCATTTTTCAGTGCAACTCAATTCTAATCTCTTTTTTACATTCTCTGCAACTTTTAATGATTTGTATTTTTTATATTCCTCTCTAGGTCTTGAAAAAATAGCATATTTTTCGCCTTGGAAATAATAATCATCTCCCGTATAGAATTCTCCATCTTCTTTTTTTATTGCATACATTGTTTTTTCTCCTTTATTTCTAAAAATATATCCTCTTGAATTTTTTGGTCTACTTTTGCTTTCCAATAATCACTTATACAATCAACACAACTCTTATGGCTTAAACCACCTTTTTTATCAGTAATACATTTTTCTTTTGTGCAATAAGAACAACATAATGATTGAGGCATATCATACATTGATTTAGCAAGTTCTCTTATAAGTTCATCATTTGTCTTTTCCATTGCTTTTATATCTCTCTATCATATCAACTATTTTTTCATCATCTTTTGCATCTTGAAAATAGCCTCTTTCTCTCATTTCAAGTAAGATAGATACATCACTAAAACAATTATCCATCACATGAGTTAATTCGTCTAATGCTAGTAGTAAATCTAATTCAAAATCCCTTTTAAATCCTCTAATTCGTTTCATCTTTATAAACAATCCTTTCATATACACATAAATTATAAACCATGAATAATCCCATACCGACAATAATTTGTAATAGAATAGACAATGTAAATAAAGATATAGCTGTATTGTTGATTATTAGTGATACTACAAATTCTTTCATTGCACCACCTGTTATTAATAATGTTACAGGAATAAACAATACCAAAAATACCCTATCCTCAATGCCAAGTAAAATTTTAAAAAATTCTAAAACTAAAATCATTAATAGAATATGAATAAACCAATTTAATAAAAACATATCAGTGGAATTATTTTTTGATATATTAATTGTAGTAATAAATTCACTAACCACTTTAGATAGCAAAGCAAACAAAGTAAAAGTTACTGCAAATCCAACATTATTTTTTATATTTTGCATTTTGTTATACTTGCTTTCAAAGTTTTTATTTTTATCAACCATATTGATTAAAACTAATACCCATACAAGGATTGTAAGAATAATCCTAGAGTGTTTTCCAAATAAATCAATCATATTGTACATTTTCTTTACCTTCCTTTATAGTTTTGTATAAATAGTATTTTGTGTAATTATTTCAATTCTTCCACTATCATTAATCGAAAAATTAACTACAGGACTTGTCATTATTGTATCTCCATTATCCAATAATAAAATCACGTTCTTTCCAACTTCTAATATTGGTTTTTGAACAGTAGGAAATACTTCTTTAAATTTTGAATTATCTCCTACCTGTTCTAGCATCTTTTTAAAATATCTTTGACCTTTTACCATATTATTTTTCTCCTTTGTTCTATTTTGTTATTAGGTGGAAGTACTTCCACCTAATTTAATTTACTTCAACAAATGCTACATTTCCATTAAAATAATGTTGCATAAGCACTTTCACAAGTATCTAACCACTCATAATCATGTCTTCCACATTTAATATGAGAAATGTATGTAGTGTACTTTGAAACTCCTGTAATCTCTACAAACCTTCTAACTATGCTATTAGGTTCATTTTTTTCTACTTCTATCGTTCTTTTTGTTGCTCTGTTTTCTCCAACTTTATAGTAAACTGTTGCTTTCATATTGTTCCCTTTCTATATTCACTTTTGCAAACACTCCTAAAATTATTGCACATAAATTTCGTTAGTATTTATTTCAATAGGTTATTTAGTTTGTGTAATTCACATAGCATATTCCAATTTTTTTTATATTGTTTCATATAAGCTGATATATTTTCAATTCCTCGTGGTAATTCAAATTTATCAACAATACCATCTTTTTCTATTTCAAAAATAGTCTTACTGACGTACTGTTTTACAATTTTTCCTTCAAATTGATTATCGTTAAGCCATTTGATAACATATTTTTCATTTTTAGAAAAATCATTTTTCGCTAACCTTAAATCTATCATATAGAATACTCCCTTTTTATTTTATCTGTTTTGTTCTACTAAGGCTACAAATCCATTGTAAGAATAAACAATGTAACTTCCTTCTAGTTCAATAGCCACTTCATTCCCACAATCATAACTATAAATATTAAATTTTCCATCAACAGTTACTTGCCAATCCATCATGTGGTCTACAGCACAAATATAAGGGTTGCCTTTCAAAAAAATTGCTGTTTTAATAACTCCATCACCATATCCATTGCTTACACATATAGAAAAAGTGTCATTGCCTATTTTCAAACCACCTCTATCAGAATAAGTAACCTTTTTAATTTCAGCTTTATTCATTACATAATGATAATATTTATCATATCCTTCATAAAACAAACTTCGTTTTTTCAACAATTCTCCGTATGCTTGAGAGCAAATAATATTTTTATCCTTTGTACTTAAATATAACTTTTCAAATTCTTTTGTATCCTTTGTTTTATTTAAACATTCTAAATACCATTCATTGTTTACTTCAGCATAATCCCCATGAATATTGTTCATGCAATTTACAACAAAACTATCAATCTTTAAATCTTTTTCTTTCATGTTTGTTTTCCTTATTGAGTTTCCTTGAACTCCCTTTCCTATTACACTTTTATTATACCATTTGTGTGCATTACTGTCAACACATTTTAATGGTTTTTAAAAAAAGTTACTCATTTTCAGTAACTTTTCTAAAGTGGAAGTACTTCCACATTTGCAATGTATCAATGCTTATTATTTACATATCTATTGTATTACTTTCAATATGCTTTATCAATACCTTATTTTTCAATATCAAAATCATCATAAATAGATTTTACTCTTGTCCGTTGATTACTAATATTTGTATATTCTTTACATTTTTCTTCTAATAATTTAAAGTCACAACATCTTTCTCTTACCGTAGGCGATAAATAACCTTTTTGATATTGAGTTTGAAATTGTTTTACTTTCGTTAATAATTCTTTTCTATGGTTATTAATATATGTTGTTTGATTTTCAAGCAAATTTCTATATTGCTCATCTTTTACACTTGGTAATACTTCCGTTAAACATTCTATAGGTGTAGGTATCATATTATTAATATTAACAATTCCCCACTTTCCATTATTTATTTTGAAAATATCAATAGCTTTAGCATTCATTTTTATATGTTTTGGTTTTGGACTTGATAAAGGTGCAAAGTAATTTTTATCATTAAAAGAATAAACCACTCCTATATATGGTCTTGTATTGTTTTTGTTAAAAGGAACTTTACTATCAAACTTTCTTAAATAATTTATGTATTCATCATCTATATAATATATCTTTAATGTTTTCATATATGTTTCTCCTTAAAAAAACAATGGTAACTCTCTAATTAGAATTACCATCTTTTTTTGCTCCCTACTATGGCAAGGGTATTCCAACTTTTTTCGCTCCCTACTATGGCAAGGGTATTCCAACTTTTTTGAGCATAACTACTCTTTATTAGTATATATATTATACTATATTTTATTCTAATTATCAATATTTTTACACAAAATTGTTGATAATATAAATAACATTAAAAATCTTTTTCTTTCTCCCATTCTTCAATGTCAGTTATATTTCCGCTCTCTATCCATTACTTTCAATCTATAACCGCAAACTTTAGCAATCTTGATTATATTATCGAATGTTGGATTAGAATTTTCTCTTTCATAACTTGATATTGTTGTATCTGCAAGTCCTACCTTTTTGCCTAGTTGCATTTGTGTTAGGTTTGCTGATAATCTCATATTTTTAAGTATCATACCAATCACTTATACCACCCAACTTATTATTGCACATTTTGAATATTTTATTGGGTTTTCGCAAGGTTCTTGCGATTTTTTTAAAAATATGATAGAATTAAAGGAATAAATGAATATTTTTAAGGAAGGAAGGAAAAAAATGTCAAAAAAAGATTTTTTTGTATTCATACTATTTATTGTAGATATGTTTGTTGCTTTTGCTATATGTTCTTATTTTAATATCAGCAATATAGTATTAATAAAATCATATACAGCTACGAACATGGATATTACTTATGAAGTTTTAATTTGGTTTGGTCTTACAATAATTCAAGCTATATTCATTGATAGAAAAGAAATTTTTGCTGATAGCATATATAAGAATTAGAAAAGGTGGAAGTACTTCCACCTTTTAAAATTGGCTTAACACTTCTTTACAAAATTCTCTATAATCATTTGCTACATTCTCTTTTGATTTCTCAATTAAGATTTCTTTCTTTGTACTACAATCTACAACAGGTTTTGATTGATAACGAATAGTAGTATTATAAACCCTTTCTTTAAATAATTCTTTCAATGTATTAGTCCATTCTTTATCAACATTATTTCTATTTGCCATAGTTACTAGAATTTTAAAGTCATAATCTAATTGTTCAGTTTCTAGCCAATCAAACAAAGTATTTAATGTTGCATCTAATCCCTCTAAACCACTTTCATCAATTTTAATAGGAATTATAATTGTATCTCCTTCTTTATAACACGAACACATAGCATTATAAGTGAGTGCATTTTCAAAAGGTGAATTGTCAATAATAGCAACATCATAATCATTTTGAATTTGATTAAATGCTTGTCTTAATCGACCGCTAGGATTTCTACCACTCATTTTTATTTGAGTATCAACAACTGATAGTCTATTTGATGATGGTACAATATCTAAATTATCATATTGAGTATGTTGAATTGTTTGTTTAATGATTTTGGGGTCTAAATAAATATCGCTAATATCTTTTTCAAAAGGTGTTTGCATCACATAATTATGTAACACATTACAACTTTCTAACAATTCTTTTCCTGTTTTATTATATTTTTCAACAAGTTTCAAAGCATTGTCCTTTCCGCCCTTTTCCTTTGGTTTTAATACAATCTTTGTTGTATTTGCTTGGGGGTCATTATCTACTAATAATACTTTCTTTCCATGTTGTGATAAATAATATGCTAAATTTAATGCGGTTTGAGTTTTTGCAACTCCACCTTTTTTATTTTGTATTGAATAAACTTTCATTTTTCTTACTCTCCTTTTCTATTATTTTCAATATAACTTGCGAAAAAATTAAATCTTTCACTTTCTTTATTTAAAAGTGTTGAAACTGAACACTTTTTTCCATTTCCTTCAAATATGATTTCTAATTCATTAGTAGTTATTTTGTCATTTAATTTATCAATCTTTCTTGCGATTGATAATAATTCCTTTATAACTTGTGTTCTTGTGTATTGTGGCTTTTCTTGTTCATTTTTGTTATTTTCATTATCTTTATTATTAGTATTATTTTCTTCTTTCATTTGTTTTAGGTACGTTCTAACTTGTCTACCACTAATACCTACTTCTTTTCCAACCCATTCACTTAAATTTTTACAATCACTATTAAATTTGATTTCTTCATCAGTTCCTTTTCTTCTTTCAAATTCCTGTAATGCTAGGTTGATTGCCGATTTTCTTATTTCTTGTATTTCCTCTGGTTTTAGTTTTCTTTGCAAATTTGCATGGTTTATTTTCTTCTTTTCTTCATAGATAGTTGATGGCTTTTGTTCCAATCTCACATCAACCATACCATCATGCAATCCTTTATCATATAGATGTTTAATTGCAGTACATCTTCTATGTCCGCTTAATAATGTATATTTTTTGTTATCCCCACAATCTTCTTCATAGGCAATTCCATTTTCAAGTTGCCCATATTCTAAAATAGATTTTTCAAGTTCTTCTATTTCACTTAAAGGGTAGTTATTAAGTTTATTCAATCTAATATCATCTATATGTATTTTTTTTGTTTTTACTCCGTTACTCATTAAATCATTTAGTGCCATTTTTATTATCTCCTTCAATTCTTATTTTTTATCTATTCTATAGGTGGAAGTACTTCCACCTATGATTATATATATAATATACTTGTATTAGTAATCTTATTATCAAGTATCATATAAGACATATTACTATTGAGAAGTGAATTTACAATGTCTATTTGTTCTTTATTTAATCCTACCCAATCCTCTCCATCAACTCCACAAATAAGACATTTCCAACTAAAATATCAACTATTTTTTGTTCATCATTTTCAATAACAATATAAGTTGTGGTTTATAAGTTAATTTTCCCTCTTCTTTACATCAATATAACATTCTCCGTCAGTTTCAATAATACGGTCATTTATTAATCTATTAACTTCATCCATACTTTCAACAACTCCTAATAGTTCGCGACCGTCGTAAAGGTCATATACTTCATATTTCATTTTTTCATATCCTCTCTTTCTACACTATTATTATACAATTTATGTGTGTTACTGTCAACACATTTTAAAGGCTAAAAAAATAATTTTGTTAAATTATCAATCAATACCGCTAATGTATGTGCGGAAATTTGTGCTAATAGACACAAACCAATAACTACAGTTGCTAAACCTCTTGGACTAAAATTAAGTTCTTGATTTTTCATTTCAATTCCCTACCTTTCTAACATTCATCATCAACATTAATGACTAATTTATCATTAAAGATTTCAAAAGATGATACTGTCATATACTTAAATTCAAAATCCATATCATCATCATACCCACTAAATACAGTTCTTCCTTGCATAAAAGAATAAATCTCAATTTCTTGGCTACCTCTATCAATTAGCATATCTAAAAAATCATCTACTGTTACTGTCATTTTTGTTGTCCTTATTGAGTTCTTTTGAACTCCCTTTCCTATTACAATATTATTATATCACTTATGTGTATTACTGTCAACACATTTATTATATATTTTTCTTTTTTGTAAAAAAAAGAACTACCAATAGTTCTTTTATTTGTTATTGTCTTTATATAATACTTTCTTTCTATATTCGATTTTGATTATATCTTTCATGGAAAAATCTCTATTGTCATATAGTTCCTCTACTAACTTTCTTTCGCTTGTATTTTTTATATACATATTCCATATTGATTGACTATATAGTTCACTTTTTGGAAACCTAAAAGAAATTGTTTGATTATTTTTTGTTACAGTAAGTACTAATTCTTTAGCATATATATTTTCTATACTATCTATAATATCATGTATTTTTTTAACTTCGTTTTTTGGATTATGTTCAAATTCATTAATAATCACATTTTCTTTAAATTCATTTTCCAACAATGTATAACCAATTTGATTTTTTACTGATACTTTTATATCATAAAGGTTAATATCATCTAGTATATAATTTTCAAATAGTTTTTCTACTGTTGATTTTTTGTCCTGTAGATAATCATAAATTACTTCTTTATGAACTTTAAAATAATTATTGGTATAATAGCTTTTAAATTCCATAGCATTCCGCATTTTATATATATACATTTCTCTTGCATAATTTTTCAAATCTTTAACATATAGTTTATTTTCCTTAACATCTTTATCAAACCTATTAGATGAAATTTTTTTCAATTCTTCTTTATGTGCATCTATATACTTATTTAATAATACATTTACTTCATTTTCGATATTTTTATAAATATCTTCAATAGAGCCTTTATAGATAACTTTTTTTAATTTTTTGGAAAATTCATATTCAAAACAGTATCTATCTTGTCCATATAGACTTTTTGTTGGTCTATGCAATAATCCAATAAAATCTAAACCCACATCATAATCAAGTTGATTAAACATTTTTGTTTGATAAAGAAAATCAATATATTCATTATATTTAATTTTTACAATACTACCATATTGTTCATTTATAAAAAAGCGGTGTTCGGTGCTTAATAAAAATTCATCAATGTTCATTTGATTGCCCTTCCTTGTTGTTTATTTTATAAATGTGGAAGTACTTCCACATTTTAGCTTATTAATGATATGTGATAGATTTTCTACCACATATCATTACAACTGTATTCATTTAAGATTATTTCATCTTCATATTCATTTACATCTAACAAACCATTATTATTATCTAAAATTTCTAATGCCTTATCTTTTGAAATAGGATATGCTTCTGCACCTCTATAACTTAATCCGTATCTATAGGATAATTTTTTATTAGTGTTATTTACTACCTCCTTTGCTTTTTGAATATCCAATGTTCCGTTGAAAAATGACATCTTTAATAATTTTTCCATTTATAGTACCTCTCTTTCTACACTCTTATTATATCATTTGTGTGTACCACTGTCAACACATATTAGAAGTTTATGAAAAAAGATGCTTTTTTTTCGCATCTTTATTCTTCTTTTTTCTTGCTTTCTAAAATTTTCTCTCTTTCTTGATTGCTAATTTCTTCTAACTTGTCCGCCGATACTGATTGAACATAATTATTATCTTTATCATATATCTTATATTCATCATCATTTATCAAATACATTGTAGCCGATACATCATATCTATCCCATACAACTGATTTTCTATTCAAATATACATATTGGTTTGTATAAGGCAACTTTACACAGTATGTATTGTTATCACTTCTTTGTCTATCAATCATCTTATTAGAGAAATGTATTGACTTGATATAATGTTCATCTTTTTCAATTACAATTTTTCTCATGTGTTCAAAGTCACTCATTTTATTTTTTAAATATGATAAATACGCATCATTTTTGTTTATTTCCATTTTTAAAACATTCGCTTGATTTAGTAATTCTTTAACTTCATTCAATCCAATATTGTTTAGTTCTTCTCTAGCATTTTCAAAAAGTTTTACATCTTGATTTTTTTGTACATTTTCAATTCCAAACATTTCTACATTTTCTTGATAAATTTGATAGTCATTATATTTTTCAATATATATTGATGCAATAGGAATATTCCTTTGTAAAGAGTTATATTTTTCAATCGTTAAATTATTTTCATGCTCTTTTGTTGTTATTTCTTCTTCTAATTTACTTGTAGCATCTATAAGGTCATTATAACTTTGAATACCTTCATTATTAAGTATTTCTATTTCTCTACATACATCATTATACTTTTTCATTTCATAATACTTTGCTAATTGATATTTAGGGTACAGTTTACCATCAACAATACTATATCCACTCTTTATAATAGCCTCTTTACTTCTTAATGCTGTTTCTTCAAATTTTTCAGCATAAGGATTTTGTATTTGTAAAAATTCTTTAAAATCATAGCTTGTACTTTTCCTTGTTTTTTCAAAAAAGAATTGCTTTAAAGTTTGTTCCTCATATTCTTTACCTATTGTTTTTAATCTTGTAAATTTTTTTGCTCCATAAGGTCTAACCGAAATATATTTTCCTCTATTCCTTATCTCAAAACCATCAAGTGCTAATTTTCTTAACATATCATCAAAAGACATTTCAGTTAGTTTCAATTCATTAATTCTTGCTTGTATTTTGCTTTTCCAACTCTCATTTGAATAGGCATATAAGATATTTGATGATTTATGCCTTGTTATCTTTGGTGCATCTTCTATTATTCTACACCCATATTCTTTTGCTATTTCATCACTCTTATATCTCAAACCATATAGCCCCTCATTTTTATTTGCTAATCTATCTTCTAGCTTTCTTCCCATAATTGACGTTGCATTTACTATTATATGATTGTGTAGACAATTTCTATCAGTATGTGTAACAACTAAACATTGAAAGTCAGGATATAATTCTTTAACTAATTTAACACCAATTTCATGGCATTGTTGAGGTGTAATTTTATCTTCATAATGAAATGATTGTACTATATGATAAGCACTCCTATTATCATTTTCATTATGATATTTTCTATTGTTTCTCATAAAATCTTCAACAGTAAATTCAGTTGAACAGTTTACACCTGTTTTTAATCCAACATCTTTACTATACTTGTGTCCTTCATGTTCTTTATCGAGAACATAATTCACACAGTAGCTCAACCCTTGCTTTCCTTTAATTGGTTTTCTTTTTGTAATAGGCATCTTGTTTACTCTCCTTTCTTTGAAAAGGCAGTAGCTTTTCTTTTTTGATTAACATATAGCTTATCTATCATTGTGTTTTTTAATTCATCAATCATCATAGACATTTCTTTTTGTTGTTCTATTAATTGTTGCCGAATTTTTTCATTGTCTAGTATCATATTTTTATTTAGATATTCTCTAATTAAATAATTATGTTCTTCTATCTTGTTTATAAATGTATTTACAATCTTTGTCACTTCATCTTTTCCTTCAATTTCTTCAACATATAAATTTTCATATATGGCACTAGCAACGATATAATCAGCTAATGTATTAAATCCATATAGTTTAGCTTTTGTTTTCATTAATGCTTTTTCTTCGCTAGTAATCCTAATATCAAATCTATCGTATTTTCTTCCATTATGTTCGTACATTTTTTAACCCTCATTTCCTAATTGTTTCTTTAATTCAAGGTGTAAATTTTCTAATCGTTTTAAGTACTCTCTCTTATAATAATTTTCTTCTATAAACTTTACTCCTTCACTTTTAATATATGTTTTTCCGTCATTATAATATTTGTAACTAGAATGTTCTAACATCAACTTTTGGATTGTTTTTTTTATGCTAGAATTAGAGCGATTAAAATAACTTTCTAATTCTAAAATATTCATATCTTTATAGTCTAAAAGATGATGTTCCTGATTTAAAATATCTTGGTAGTAATAAATCCTTTTCTTAAAAAATTCTAGTTCGGCATCAATCTTCCTATGACTGTCATAATTATAACTTACCTCAATTAACCATAAGATACCCTCATCTTTTATATTCCCTTTTGAATACCATTTTTGTTCTTTGTGTTTTTTTCTCATATCATTCAAATGCCATATAAAATTATTATATTCATTTGTTATTTCTTCATCAAAAAGACCTTTATTTTTTATAATTTCAAATACTTCATTTTCATTCATCAATATATCTCTCCTTCCTTTTTACAATACCATAATCTATGTTTATTTCAAAACCTTTTAACCCTTTAGGGGTGGAAATATTTCTTTTTCCACCCTTAAACCATTGATTTTACTACATTTTTTCTTTCAAAACTCCATGGGGTGGAAAAATTAATTTGTCTACCCCTAAACCATTGATTTTAAAGGGTTTTATCCTATTCTTTATCGTTTATATAGCAAGCATGGTGTACTTCCGTACACCTACTTGTTAGTGGGCGACCCCCTAACACCCCTCGAATTGCCGTAGGCGTATTTATAATAAAAAAGGGATTGACATTCTTTATTAATGCCAACCCTTTTATTTATTAATTCATTATATCTTTTTCTTCCATTTCTTTTTGATTTTTTTCTTTAATATCATGCTCTATCCAATTATTTAAAGTGTTAAGTTTTTGAAATGTTTCATTATCTTTTCTACCATCTCTATATACAAAATATAACTCTTGTTTCTGTTCCAAAGTTGCTTGATTGTATTTTACATCTTTACCCAACATATCCTTACACCAATCTAACATATTTTCTTTTTCTTGTTCAACTTCATATTCATATTCTTCTTTTAATCCCATGACTTCACATTGTTGTTTTGTTAAATAAAATTCATCTCCAAACAAGTCATTTTTTAATAAAGAATAATCATAAAAATCATACCTTACACTCTCTTGAAATTCTTCTAAAATGCTATCACAATTATTATGAATAACAATTTCTTCATACCTTAATTCTTCAATTTCTTCATTAGATAAATTAGTCTTATTCAATGTATCTAAATACATTTCAAACACTTCTTCTTTTTGTTTTGTATATGATAATTTATTTTTAAATTTATAACCAAAATTATCTAAATCTACTTCCATTATTTTACCATTTTCCATTTCAAAAAAAACATGATTTTCAAAAGCATCTTCTAATTTTTTTACTATTTCTTTTTTTATATACGTATCTTTTTCTTTATCGAATAGTTGAAAAAATTCATTAATTTTATTTGTATTTTCTAATTGTTTTTTGTAATCTCCTATTCTATTTACAAAGTCAATTATTTCAATATCATATTCATAATCTTTAGACATTATATGATTTTTTATATCACTTCTTGCCTGTTTAACAATATCACTATAATTAGATTTTGTTTCAAATTCTTTATTATTATTTTGAATTTCTTTTTCAACACTTTCAATAAATGTATCTTCAATATACATATCTAATCTATCAATAATATTTTCTAAATTATTGATATTTTTATATGTATCTACTCCACCTAAATATCCATTTTGTTTATCAATCAAACTATATCTTTCGTTTAATTGATTGTACTTTATATCAAAGTCTGTTATTTCTAAAATAGTTTCAATATAAGAATAAATATCTTCATAACTTTTAATTTCTTCTTGATTTTCTCTTTCAAATTCTTCAATAGGATATGTTTGTTGTATTGGTTTTAAATAGTTTTTATCTATTGTATTTTTCTTATATTTTTGTAAATAATTGTTTAGCTTTTCATCTCTCACACTCATTAATTGTATTCCTGTTAATTCTTCATAAAAACTATTTTCATATCTATTTTCATAATTATATTTATCTGGTCTATAATTCATGATTAATCTATCATCATCAAATATATTTATTTCACATTTTGTACATTCAAAATTGGTATAATTTTCTTCAAACATATCTTTTAAAATTTGATGTAATTGATTAAATCTTTCTTGTGTAACTTCATCACATTCAATAGTAATATTTTCATTTTCTTTCACACCTTCAATTATTCGTGCAATCATTCTATATGCCATTTTTAATCATTTCCTTTACTTTATTTATTTTATAAATTTTATTTTCTTCTAAATAATCAAATAAAAATATTGTTGTTTCTTGATTAGAAGTTGGACTATTCATAATACCGCTTCTTGCATATTTTTTATAAAATAATACTTCTGTAGCTTTAAATACACTCTTGTTGTTTATTACTTTTATTCTATCTGCATCATGAAATTTTTCATAATATTCTAGCATTAATAATTCATATTGCCTTTTACATTTCATTGTATAATCACTCCTAAAAAGCATATAAGAGGTTGATTAAACAACCTCTTATATTTATCTTTCTATATCAAAATCATCTTCTTTATCAATCGTTTTTTCAGCCTTATCTACAGTTATTTCTTTGTCTATTTCAGCCTTATCTTTCATATAGTCTGCTATCTCATTTGCATCTCTAATTGCCCTAAATAATTCGTCAGGTTCTTTCTTTAAAACACCAATCCAATCTTGAATATAGGCTGTATGATTTCTTATATGTTCTTCATCAAAATTTATCTTTAATTCTTGCATAAAAAATGATGAACTTATCTCTGCTCTTAATTCTTCTTTCGCATAACTAGGAGAACCAAATCCCCCTTCTAAATTTCTATTTAATCTACTTTCATGTCCTGTAGCATGAGCCAATTCATGAAAAGCTGTGGCATGAAATGAATAGTCATCTTTAAAATATTCAATCGGTGGAACTGTCACTTTATCATGTGTAGGAGAATAAAAGGCTTTACTTCCTTTTTCTTCAAAGTCAACCTTCATATTCTTTATCATTTTTTCTAAAACTTCATCTCTATTTATGTCAGTTCTTTCTTGTGGTTCAAACGGATTTATTCCTTCAATGTTCTCTGCATTGAATACTGTATAGGTATTACATCTCAATATAAATCTATCTTCTAATCCTTTATCAATATTTGTTAAAGTTCTATATTCATCAAAAGTTAATGATTTATGCGTTTCTTTATCTATGATATACCAATATTCAATGGGAACACCTTTACTACCTTTTTTTAAGTGCCACTTTTCTTTTGGATGGTATTTTTCATCTTTATCCGCAATTTGAATAAACGTACACCAACGAGGGTCTTTATAACCTTTTTCTTTTGCAATAAAACCCAATAGTAACCGATTAGTTCCGTTATATTTTCTTCCATTTGTTGCGTTTCTAGGTGTATCAAAATCTTTCCATTCTTGTACCCATGGAATAGTGTTTTGTTCAAGTGATGCAACATAACTATCTACTAACATTTGTCTTGCTTTATTAAGTTTATCACTCATAATCAAGCACCTCATCTGGTTCTTCTTGTGCTATTAAATCTGCCATTTCTTCATCAAATATTACCCCTAATTCGTTTACTTGTTCTTCTATTTTTTTCATTGTATCAATCCTTCCTTTATTAGATTTTTAATCTCTTTCTATTTCAAATTCATCATCTTTATTCCTTTTTCTTGTAGCTTTTCTTTCATGTCTTTTTGTTTCTTCTTTATTAGAAATATAACGATATTCTTCTTTTCTTCTATTATCTTCATCTTGTCTTTCTTTTTCTTTATCTGTTGCCTTATCCATAATGTCTTTCTCCTAATTCTTCTCTTTCTTCAATTTGATTGTTTCCTTTTGTTTTTTCTAAACCATTGATGATTTCATCTAATTCTTCTTGTTGTTTTTGAATTTTTTCTTCTTTCTTTTTTAACTCAAATAATGGTTTTAATTCATCTTGTTTTTGCAATTTCTTTTCTTCAAGTTCTGCAATTTTTAAATCAATTTTTTCAATCTCTTTTTGTTTTTTGTTGATTAATGTATCTAGTTTTTTACTCATATAATCTTATCCTTTCTAATTTTATTTTAATATTTATATTTAATATGTTCAATAATTTAATCATCATAAAAAACGCACTATTTATTTGAATTTTAAGAGATGTTTTTTTGTTTTAGGTGTAATTATACCTTTTGTGTCAAATCTTCTTTAAAATCAATATTTATGCGTTTCTATACCATACATGTTATTCTATAGTGGCTCTCATGCCTATAATGATACCATCACTATCATAAATTGGGTCACATCTTCCCTTATGCCCAGATAAAGATGATGCACAGACACTTCCTACATTGCTCATATCATATCCATCACTAAATAAAAAATCTCTTGTTCTAGGTGCTGATGTATTGTTTGAACTACTACTTTCAGTTTTTTTGCTTGTTGTATTAGATTGATTATTTGTATTTGATGAAGTTGTATTTTGTGATGTGGAAGTACTTCCACTTATATTGTTTTGATTGTTTGATGTATTTGTATCTTGTGTAGGAGTTGGTTCTGGTTCTTGTGGTTCTTGAACCTGTACAACTTCATTTACTTTTACTTTCAGTTTTTTCTCAACTTTCTTATGCCTAGAATTTTCTAATAAGTACTTAACTTCATATTCCCCTATTACAGATGTATCAATTTTGTTATATTCTACCTTATCTTTTAAATCTCCATCTTCTTTATCTTTAGCAACCTTTATATAACTATCATAATTTATTTCTTCATTTTGAGAAATCTCTATACTATCTACAGTTAATTCTAATACAGGTGGAAGTACTTCCACATTTTCTTTTTTTACCGTATCAGTTTTATTTTTTCCAAAAAAATAAAACCCTAATACAAGTGAAATAGTTATAGCAACTATAATAATAGTTGCTATAATCATATTTCTTTTTCTTGTATATTGTTGATAGCGTAATAACAGTTCTTTTTCTTCATCTGTCATAATACCACCTACTTTCTCTATTCAGCTAATCGTCTAATTGCAATAGCTTTATTAAAATAATAATCCATTTTCTTTATACTAACACGAGCATTAGGATTATCTCCATGAGTTTTAGATGTTCCACCATTCGCACCTATAATTTCCCCATTGCCTATATACATGACAACATGACCTGATGTAATAATCAAATCTCCTACCTTTAATTGAGATTTATCTTTAGGTACAGCTTTTCCCATTTTTGCAAATGTAGTAGTTGTTTGTCTACCAACATTTGCACCAGATTGATTATAGCACCATGAAACAAATCCAGAACAGTCGAAATATGTCGGTCCTGCTGTTCCCCACCAATATAAAGCACCTAATTTTGATTTTCCATATTCAACAGCTTTTTCAGCTATTGTTCCATTCTGTATAACTGTACTATCTGGTGCTAACTGATTTTGAACAAGGCTTTTGAAACTATCACTTGCTCCATCAAAAAAGAACTCACTTGTTGCTAAAAGTTGAAGTGTTTCGGTTTCATCTGTTGTTAATGTTCCATCTCCATTTTTTGAATTTGTTTTCTTTGCCTGTTGATATGCTAAAATCTTATCCTTATGGCTATTGCACCAACTAATATAATCATCATATCCTTTATTGGTTATTGTTATTATTTTAATAACTTTATCCGTTGTTACCTTATTACCATTTTCATCTGTTGTTTCTTTTTGAATGGTTTTTTCGGTTATTGTATGTTCTTCAAACATTTTAGCATTATAAAACTCATTCATAAGATTTCTTTCAGCATCATCAAAGGTTAAATCTCCACCTAAAACTTGTAGGATTGCTAGTGGTGTTTTCCAATCAATATTGCTATATCCTTCTACAACATAATCAACATCTTCCGCTTGAAATGAAGTAATCTGTTCACTATATTCATTTGTTTTTTCGGCTATATATGTTTCATATTTAGAAAATATATCATTTGCATTTTCACTACTTCCCCATTGAAATACACTTGTAAATCCTAATACAGCTGTAACCATCAAGCCAAAGGCTATTGCAAAAGGAAAGGCACTTGCTAAAGCTAACACTATTTTTTTTATAATCGCTATGATTATTTTTGTTAGTGCCTTTATCATTTTAGTAACAGTTCTTTCTACAGCTTTCACAGGTTTTTTTGTTACTTTATTTACAACCTTTCTTCCTACTGTTTTTGATGTATCTTTAACAATTTGCTTTTGAACATCTTTTCCTTCATTAATAGAGGTCATGATATTAGTTGCCCTTTGTTGTACTCTAGCCACTTTATGAAGTTTAGAACGATACTTTTTATTTTTTCCTTTAGACTTTATTTTTCCTTCTTCTTTATTTGTTTGTACCTTTTCATTAATTTGCTCTTGTAGTCCATTTTTGCGTGTTTGAATTGCATTAGTACCCATTTTCATAACTTCATTAACTACACTTGTTTTTACTGCACTACTTTCAGTATTTACAACATCTTCACTTGTTTCAACATCAATAACACTTGTTTTTATTCTACTTGTCTTATTACTTTCAACATCTTCATTTAGAAATTCATCACTAATAGTTGATGTTGCAATTTTTGAACCTTTATTTTGTCTTTTATTAGAACTATTACCACTTATTCCTTTGCTATCTGTATTTGTACTGTCACTCTCTACCTCATTATCACTATTAGTAGTTGCTATTGCGTTTCCATCTTTTTCTTCATCTTCATCATTATTGCTTGTTTCAATATATGATTTTTCTTCTTGATTTAACAGGCTATTTTTATAATCTTCATAAGCCTTTTTTCCTTTATTGATGGTTTCAACTGCCTTAATTACTGTATTGATTTCAATGTCTGTTGCTCTTGCTATTTTCTTATTGTCTTTTGCTAGTTTATTTGAAATATCATCTTTCATAGGCAACTACCTCGCTTGTGCTATTCCACTTGTGTCATTCAACTTATAAATAAAGCTATCCTTTTCAACTTTGTTTTCAAACAGGAATTTATCCCTGTCATATACAATAACTCCTTTACCTCCTGATGCTTCACTTAACTTCTTTTCTTCCTCATTACTAATTTCAAAAATAGAACATATTGGGGCTAAATCCGTTTTCTTTTGTTTTAATAAGATAGCAAATTCACTATTTGCCAACATCTTTATACCATCTTCATTATTCAAAATATCTGCTATATTTTGAGTAAGAATAGTCATCATTGCGTTAAACTTTCTACCTGTTTTATATAGTTCTGCTACATATTGGGAAGAAAACTTATTTTTTAATAAAATATGGAACTCATCAATGTTTACCCATGTGTAGTAGCCTTTTATCTTATTTTCAGCAAGTTTATTTTTAATATAATCTAGTACAACTAAATATCCTGTTGTTCTTAAACTTTCTGTTAATTTGGTAATATCAAATACAATAAATCTATTGTTGATGTCTACATTTGTTTCATGAGAGAAAATATCTAAAGAGCCTTTTATATACCTCTCTAATACCAAAGCCAACGCATTAGCCTCTTTTTCTGGTTGTTGTTTTAATTCATCATAGAATTTTGGAAGTGTTGGAAGTAAAGTTTTATCTCTATATTGACTTTGTTCATAAGGGGCATATATGCTTTTGGTACATCTATCTATGATTGATTGCATACCACCTGTCAATCCACCATAGATACTTTCCATAAATGCTACTATATATTCAGTTTTTGCTTTGATAGGTTCATCTGTATCATAGTTTAAATCCATATCAAAAGGATTGATATGTGTTTGTGCGGTTGTACTTATTTTAATTGTTTGCCCACCATAGGCATCTGCAATTTTTTTATATTCTCCTTGTGGGTCAATGATAATAATTGTATCATTAGGATATTTTAAATAATATTGTTCAATCAAAAGTTTATTTGTGAATGATTTTCCACCACCCGAAGTACCTAGAATACAACCATTTCCATTTATCAATTTTCGTCTATCACAAAAAATAGGAATTTTGCTTATTTGATTTTTACCAAAAAATACTCCTTCTTTATCAAGCATATCTTTTGAATTAAATGGAACACTTACACCTACAGCCTCACTATGCAATGTTCTTTGAAATTGAATTGAGTTATGTCCTAAAGGCAGAGCATTCTTCAATCCTTCTAGTTGTTGCCACTTGATGTATTTTATTGAAACAAAGTTTTCTTCTCCTATTTCAAGGATTTTATTAATTGTTTTTTCAAGTTCAGCTAGAGATGATGCACTTACTACAATCAATGTATTACATGAAAATATTTTTTGATTTTTCTTTTGGATTGCCCGTAACAAACTCTGTGTACTTTTTAGCCTATCTTCTAACTTTTCATCTTTTACATCTTCATAATCAAGGTTGCTTTTTCTAGCCTTCTTTTTCTTCATTATCCTTTCATCTTTCATAGCCGAAATTTTTTTATTTAACTTTTTAATAACTTTTCCTGTAGGTTCTGGTTGAATATTCATAGTTGTTAGTACACTCATATCTTCTAATCCAGTTGTCAACCTATTATAGAAGATTGGACTTAAACTTGTCGATAAATCACTAACATACAATGCTGAAATATATTTTTTTCCTTCATCTATTGATATATATGTATCTTCTCTAAAACTCATTTTATGTGGAGATAATATATCATAAAGTGTCATATCATGTTTTTTTGCATATTCTTTGATATTACCAAAGTTTCTATCATCTACAATATCAGCATTTAATATATTATAAATAAATTCAAGCCGTTCTTTATTTTTTACAATCTTAACTCTTGATTTAATTTCTTCAAATTTATCAGATGTTTTCATGTATAGTTCATATAAAATTGTATATGCCTCATGATAACTTTTAGCTTGTGTTGATAATACAATTAATCTTTTAACAACCTTTGTTTGTTCTTTATCTCCTATGGCTAAATCAATCATATCATTTAATTCACTTGCTACTTCTTTAATATTTTCATTTTCTATACTATCAGTATTATAAATAAAGTCCTTTTTAAATCTTTCAGTTTTTATAGGTACTCCATTATTGATAATTTGAATATGAATTTTTGGAGAAAATCCATTTAGATATTCTACATATTGTAAAAAGATTGTTTCTGCATCTTCATCACTTGCTTTTGCAAATGAAATATCTGTATATTCAATACACATTGAATATACATCATCTTTGATTTTGAAGAGATTAGTTTTATCATCACAATCAATAAAGAATGATTTTACTACATCTTGCACTCTTTTAGGTTTGTCAATCGGTTCTCTCTTAAAGTACTGTCCTAATTGTTCAACTAACTTATTTTTCTTTTTAATTTTCTTCTTTGTTTTTTTCATTATCATCAACTCCTTCATTTAGCATAGAATAATAAATTTCAAAGTCATCTTTTGAACAGTCTGGGTACTGTTTTTTAAATTCCATATAAGCATCAAATTTCTTTTTAGCATGATTTTCTTTAGTTTCATTCTGTTTAACAGTTTCAGTAACAGTTTGTTCTTTATTTTTTTTCATTACTGTCTTATCTGTATTGATTTCTTTAGTTTTATCAGTCTGTTTGCTCTTTGGTTTTATACCATGAAATAGTTTTCTTCCTTTTCCGCTAGTAGTTGTACCAATCAGTATGTTATCTGTCGATTTTGCTTTATCTCTATTTGTAGTAGGTGGAAGTACTTCCACATTTTCTTGAAATTTCTTTTTTGCTTTAGCAAGTTGTTTTTCTTGCTTTCTTTGTTTTCTTAATTCTCTCTTTGATAGTTTTTCATTAGGTGGAAGTACTTCCACTTTTTTATTTAACTTCTCTTTTTTAGCTTTTGCTTGTTTCAGTTTCTTTTCTTCTTTTTTTCTTTTATTAATTACCTTTAATTCCTGTTTTCTTATTTTCTTTTCTTCTTTAGTTAATTTCCTTGATGTACCATCTTCAAAGTACATATACTTACTACTTTTTTCATTTTTTTCTCTTGCTACATCTTTATCATTCTTGTATTCTAAAGGTTGCCAAAAATCAATATAATGTCTTTTTAAATATGGTACTATTTTTTCTGCATTCATTTGTTGTATAGGAATAAACCCCATTGTCATTAAAGGTATTGCAACAATAATAACTAACCATTCAACTATATTTTCTGGTATTTCTTGCCTACCATAATAATACAATGGAATGACTATTGCTCCTGTTAAAGCGGAAAAGATTAGTTGTCTAACTGTTAGACCATAGATTTTAGAATGATAGTCTGTTATTTCTGTAAATATAGTAATATCCAAGTTTTCATTGTTCATCTTATCTACCCCCTGTTAGTTTTTCTGCAAGTGGCGAACAGAACGAAATCATTGCTAAAAGTAACGCATTAGCAAAGAATACTTTTATTCCTCCTGCCAAGTCAGACGTTACTGTACCCATACCAACACTGTATATTTTTGTACATATCATCATGAGTATATATTCTAGTCCTAGTGAACACATCCACATAATAAATGTCTTTGTTGTATTCGCCCCTCCATTGTCATTCATTCCCATTGCTAGTGGCACAGGTGCTGTTGCAAAACCTAGAATAATTTTCGCAAAAACCATAACAACTTGTGTAATACAACCTATCATTGTTCCCATAATACCTATCCAAAGTATAAGAACTACAATAAGCAAACAACATTGCTTAACCATTCCACCACTACAGAATTCAGCCATTGCATCTCCTACAGTAGTTCCTGTAGCTACATTAGATACCGCTATTGCATTTGTTACACTTGTATATAGATTGCTTGTAATATTCATGATAGTTGTTAAAAATCTAAATGAGTTATCTATAAGAGCCTTATAAATAAAAAACTCAATTCCAATCATAACCACTCTTTCCCATGTTAGTTTGTTTACTTCCAAAACTTCTTTAATAAACTTAATCATGACAAATAAAGTCAGCAATGATAGACCGACAGGCAAAACAACATCATAGCATGTTTTAGCAATAGTAAATATATCTTTATTTTTCATAGTGGAAAAGTTAGCAAATTGTGTAATCGTACTTGCTATATCTCCAACATTTATATTTATTCCTAAAAAGTCAAATGAGAGAGAAAACAAATCTCTTATCATATCATCAAACATCTTGTACACTCCTTTCTAATATCAAATAAAAGAAGAATGAAAATCATTCTTCTTTTATAGTCCAAATATATCTGGTGACTTTCCAACACCAATTAGCATACCACCAGCCATAAGTGTAAGTAATCCTTGTACTTTTCCATCACTATCTTCACGTTTCCACCCAATTGCAAATTGAGCACCGCCAATCAACATTAAAACCATTCCAATTTTTATAAGCCATTCACATATATATGATATAAAGTTATCAATAGAACTTGTGTCCGCCGCAAAAACTGTATTCATTCCAAAAATCATAATAACAACAAATGTATTAAGTCTTACATAAGCCTTTGTCAATCTTTCTTTTAGCCGATTTTTTCTATCCTTTTTTATTTCATTTTTTTCATTTAGTTTTGTTTTTATTTGAATTAAATTTTTCTCCATCTTAAATCCTTCCTTCTTTTTATTTAATCTAAATTCGATTTAAAACCACTTGCTGTCCTGTAGTATTTTAAATCTTCATCAGTTACTAAAACTGTACTATTTTTTGTGCTAAAAGGCAAATAGAAATTTTCCTTGTCATATCCATTGTTTTTGCAATATTCAGCAATCTGTTTTTCATAATAAATTTCCTCTGCTGTTTTTAACATCTCTTGTTGATGATTATATCTTTTAGCATCATTTACAGGATTTCCTTTATCCCAAGGTTCAAATATCAAATCATATCTTGGGTGCTTGTTTAAATCATAGAGTTTTGAATATAGCGGTAGATATTCTCCAGATAGCAATATAGCATATCCCTTTTTCATTCTACCTAATTCATCTATCGTTGCCAATTCTCTACCATAAATATCCCAATTCTTTGAATTAGAATTTTGTTTTGACCTTGTTTTACCTGTAGTGTATTTATAAAGGGTTTGTTTTCCCATGATAGCACTCATATAGTCTAATGTCTTTTTAGACTTTGAGCCTAAAAATAGGATATGGTCGCAACAATCAAAAACAGTTTCCCAATTATCCTTATATCTTCCTTCCAACTGTCCTACTGATTGTACACCAATCAATACCCCACAGTTTAGCCCTCTCACATAAGCTAAAATTTCTAAAAAGCGAGGTATTTCTCCTAGCTGATACCATTCGTCCATATAAAGGTCTGTAGGTACTGCAAGTGAACCGTCATTTTCTTTTGCGTTTTTATCAATAATATTAAATATTTGTGAGTAAAACATATTTGCTAGATAATTGAATGTATTGTCATTTGGATTAGTGATTATAAAGTATGCAATCTTTCCTTCATCTCCACCTTTACCAATTCGATTTAATTCCATATCATCATCACTTGTTAAATTCTTAACTTCTTTGATATTAAAAGAATTTAATCTTGCTACAGCCTCTAGTGTTACTGTTGTAAGAGTTTTCGGTGTAGTTGCTGATGTTTTAAATAAATCCCATTGATTGATACCGATATAGTCTGGTTCTTCCTCTCTAATCTTATTAACAAGGTTATCAATTTCAGTAATATTTCCATCTTCATCTAATTTTGTTACAGAAATGTAATATAAAATTGTTTGAAAGTTACAAGCTTGACCAAACAATTTATTGTACCATAAAGCTATATAAATAAGAGCCTGTACATATAAATTAGCCAAGTGTTCCCAAAATGGGTCGCCTTGTGTTGTATCAATATCTCCTTTTGTATTAGCAAATAGAGTATTGACTAAAGACATTACATCATCTTCTTGTATTACATGGTTAATTCTTTCATTGAATGTATCTTCATCTAGCTTTTCATCATCTTTTCCTTCCATTCTTGCTCTTTCAATAGTTTTTACATCTATTGCATCTATAGGAAGTTTCTTAATATAGTTCAAAGGGTTATAATGGTTTGACTTCCATTTTTCATCTATATTTAGTACTTTAATATCATATCCCTGTTCTTTTAAGGCATTTCCACAATCTCTTAAAAGTTCTCCTTTGGGGTCGGTACAGATAATCGTATTTCCATTTGAATTTAATAAGTTAGGCTTAAATACATATCGAGATTTACCACGACCAGGTGCTCCAATCATAATAATATTTCTTGATAGTTTACTCACAGCCATGTTTCTTGAAATAATAGCTTGTGATGTCAAAATATAATTATTATAAAAGTTTTTGTCCTGTATCTTTTTAAATTCTTTTCCATCACTCCATTGTGCTGAACCCATTGCCTCATTTTGCATATTCTTTTTATCTGTTAAATAATATGTTTCCAATAGCATAACAGAGAATATACCACAGCCAACAGATGCTAATATATTTTCTTTTGTAAGGTTAAAAGGCAACCAAATCTTATAGAGATTATTAAGTGCCATATCTAAAATTTCTAATGTAATCTTTCCTTGATTATCATTCATTAATGTACATACCCTCATAACAAAATAAGTAACGAATATAAATAATAAAATGTTTATCAATACGGAGCTTTTTTTAAAGTTCTTAACTATCATTTTGACATTTCATCTCCTATATCTTCCATTTCATCTTTTAATATTCCATCTTCTGTTTTATCAAGTCCAATCTCCAATTCATCTTTATCTTCTTTTTGTACTTGTTTTTCTTCCATTATTTCTGTTACGAGGGCTTGTTGCTTTTTTGAGTATTCTTTGTTCGCATTTACAATAATATTAGCGGAATACTTTAATGTTACGCTACCATCTTGATTATGTGTTGCAATATAATCTTTTCCATCAAGTTCACGATTTTTAAATTGTTCAAATTCTTTTTCTTGCTTGAATACTTGTGTAACAACAGGAATATTACCTTGTTTTAATGTTATTCCATCTTCACTACCAATTTCTTTAACAGATTGAACAGCATTCACATTGTAATTTTCTTTAAATTTATCATAATAGGCTTTGTTAAATCTAACAGTTACATAGTCATCTCCACTAAACATTTTTGATGCAAATTCATTATTTCCTTCTTGTAACGAACGTTCATCAAATTTTACATATTCTTCTTTTGTCATGTGTACTTCTATGTAATTTGATTTATAGCTTTCAATCTCAATATCAGTTATATTCTTGTCATATTCAAGTTCATTGACTTTTAAACCAACATCTTTTGTATAATCTTCTTGAATTGGTTCATGATTAATACCTTTGTTTTCCAAAGTCTTATCTCTGGCAATAATCAAACTTTCATTCAACCAATCTTTTCTTGATATATTCGCAAATACTATATAACGTTTATCGTTGTTATCCATATTGTCTTTTTCAAAGTTGACTTTTGCGTTATAAATTCGCTTATCTATCATTTTATCAAATATTGGTATTCTACCTAAAAAGCTATTTTTTCTATGTTCCCATTTTTGAACATCTACACTTGTTTCATAGATTTTATCTTGTTGATGTACTGTCTTTCTTCTCACTCTATCCTCTGGTGTAATTTCTTTAACCATGACAGCTACACCATCATTTTTAGCTTTCAGTAATATTTCTTTGGTTTGTTCTCTTGTAAGTCCACCTTCTACCTTTGTTTGAGTTAGACCTTTGGTTTTTCCATCTTTTTGAACCGATTTTAATGGTGATACAAAGAATGGCTTAATAAAATTTCTAAAAAGCATTCTCATGAATTTTGTTACTTTTTTTGCTACTCTATTAAGCACTCTGGATATTCTATAAGTATTTCTTGCTGTATGTTCAATATTTCGCTCAAACTCTCTTTTTGCCTCACTACCTTCTTGTGCCATACATTACCTTCCTTTCCCATCTGCAACCATTTCTAACTCTCTATTTTTTTGTATTTGATATTTCAAATATTCTTTAAATCCTTTTTGGAGTTCATTTAATGAAATAGTTTTTGTTGTATTTTCATTATGGAATTTATAATTAAAATCATTTCTGCATTTTAAAGTTCCATTTCTATCTACAAATCTTTGATTTACATAGACATATCCTTTTTCATTTCCTACCTGTAATGGTATTTGAATGAATTCTCCGTTTGTTCTTAATGCTCTCATATCTAGGTGGAAGTACTTCCACATTGACTTGATTCCTTTATCTGTTATAACATCTTTTAAAGTTTTTTTACTAACAGAACCATACATAATTTTCATTTTGCCTTCTCTATTCTTTTGATAAATGTTCATTCTTTCTTTAGCATCAGCATTAATGTAAATCTTGTTTTCTTCGTTTTTTAATATAGCATCTTTACTAACATATAAGTATTGATTGTCTGTCTTTGTTGCAATATATACACCTTTTTTCGTTTCTACTTCGATTGCATATTTAGGAATAATAATATTATTAACTTTCAATCTATTATCATTAGCATTGTTAGATGGAAGTACTTCCACATTTCTATTTGTAGCCTCTTTACTTTCACTAGGAGTACTTTGATAATTTTCATTTTTAGAAATTACTTCCTGTTGATTGTGTTCTTTTGGTTTGTTTTCTTTGCTCATCTGTTTGGTCTTATCAGCCCAATATCTCATAACCTCGTCAACACTTAACTTTTCTGTAAAATTGCCTACTTTGTCATAGATTGGAATTTCTTCATTACTATTCATAACATATTTTCCTGTTTCTTCATCAATCTGCGTATATCGTTCTTTATCTAAATACATATATTTTTTCCCCATTGTATTAGGTATTCGAGTAAAAATGCTTTCTTCGTTTTCATGTTGTAGTAACACCTTATTTACAGTAAATATTTTATTAACTTCTACTGTTTTTTCATTAGATGGAAGTACTTCCACTTTTTCCTCATTCTCATTTGCAGGTTGAGTGTTTGAACGTATATAATTCTTGCTATCAATATTTAAACTTCTATCAAAGTTATTAACTAATAAGATTGATTTATAGTTTTTACCGTCACTTGTCAAAAACTCTTTATTCATGTATGGAATTTGATTTTCTGGAAATACCATAGAATATGAAAAAAACTCCATCTTCTTTAGTTCTCTCATTTGCTTAATCATCTGCTCTTTTATTTCAATAGATAAAAGATTGTCATTAGGCAATATGCGTTTTAAATCATTGACATTATTTATAACATATATATCTTCAACATTTTTCAAGTCTATTTTTGCTTGTTCATCAATAGTACTATCATATTGTTTTACAATCATTTCTTTTTGAAGTTCATTCAATTTAATTCTTTCTCTTTGTTGAGTTTCTGCATTGAGAACATAGCAACTGTCAAATGCCTTTTCATGACCGAACCGATTTATAGTTTCGTATCTATGATAGTCAACATTGTTTTCTGTAACTTCTCTAATTGCTAAAGCTACATTCAAAGCTGTACCTGTTTCATCAATATATTTATCTGGATTATTTGTAATATTCCCTAACATTTGATTATACAGTTCATTTTTATTTGAATTGTAATAACCTGTTAAAACACTATCATTGTATTTTTCTAAAAAATCATCAATTTGCATATACAGATTATTCATAAACAATAAATTCTTAAATGTTTCCATTTTTGAATTTGTATTAGGTGGAAGTACTTCCACATTTTCTTTTTGAACATCTATTTTTCTAGGATTGATAATGTCTTGTATTTCTTCTTTTGTAAAAGATGTTCTTGATTGAATATACTGTTGATATTTAATAATATCTTTTGTATCTCTAATCATAATTCTTCTTTCACTATCAAAAGCTTTTTTAATAGTATCTACATCATATTTTTCATTGAAATACTTATTATCAAAATAGTATTCAAAAGCTGACATTCTACTATTTTCTATTTCATCTTTTGAAACATTATTTTCGCTCAAATCTCCAAAATCTTTATACTTACCATTTTGAATTTTTGAAATATCTAGTACACTTACATTTATATTGTTTTGTACTAATTTAGGAATAGTTTTTATTATTGCCTTTTTACCGCTTACATCATTATCTAAAGCTAACACAACACTTGAATTTATTCTTTTGATTTTATTTATATGTTGTTCGCTCATTTCAACACTCATCAAGGCAACACTATTTTTATAACCTAGTACATTAGCACCTACAACATCCATGTACCCCTCTACAACAAATATTTCTCCGTTTGTTGCGTAGTTTCTAGCATAATTATAGTTGAAAAGGATATTTGATTTATGAAATATTTCCGTTTCTTTAGAGTTAAGATATTTTGGTGCTTTTCCATTGCTATTTATAACTCTCCCACCAAAGGCAACAATACGTCCGCTATCATCTCTAATAGGAATAACAATCCTGTTTCTAAAAACTTCTCTAACATTACCATCTTCATCTCTACTAATAATGTTGACAGCTTCAAGTTTATCTATAGTTGTATCTGCTGTCTTATCAATCATCTGTCTTGTTAATCCATCACTTGCATATCCTATGCCAAATTGCTTTTGAATTTCTTCATTGATATTTCTCTTTATCAAATAATCTTTTGCAATCTTTCCACTTTCTGTACCTAACTGATATTGATAAAGTCTTTCGGCATAATCTATTGAATTATACAAATCTATTCTTCTTTGTTGTTGAGGCGATATAGAAGTTTCACTATTATTTTTATCTAATATAGTCAAATCTACATTAATGTTTGATTTTTCAGCTATCAACTTAAAGATTTCTTTTGGAGATAAACTTCTATGGTTTACCTGTTGTTCATATTTTTCTATGAACGTATAGACATTTCCACTTTCGCCACAAGCAAAGCATTTACAATATTTATCACTTTTAGCAATAGACATTGATGGTTTCGTATCGTCATGAAACGGACAAATAAAAGTATTGTTTCTTTGTATTTGAATACCATAGCTTTCAACGATTGCTCTCATACTTGCCTGTTCAAAGATTTCTTGCTGTAATTCTTTTCTTGTTAATTCTGGCAACTTGCATTTCTCCTTTCTAAAATGTGATTACTTGCACATTTTTTATCTTTCAATATCAAAGTCATCATATTTTGATATTGATTTTGTTTTCTGGTTTTCATCTTTATTTTTGCAATATTCTTTTACAGTATAATCTGGATTAGAATTAATAATTGCTTTTTGTTCATTAGATAGTTTTTGTTTTTCCATAATCAATAACTCTCTTGTTTCTGGAACAACCATTATCATAGATGTTCTTTGATGAAGTACACTCCAAAAGTCTTTATCATATCTGTCTTTATCTAAAACAACACATTAAGCAATTTCTCTATGTTCTATGGTTCTTGTATTTCCACCAAAAAAGCCACCATCTACCAAATTTCCATTTTTTAAAATAAAAACACTTTCTTCTAGGTTGTCAGTAAATGAATAACCTTCTTCTTCTAAAATTTCGCTTATTTGTTTATCTGTCATAATACCACCTGTATTTTCTCATTCAATGTGGAAGTACTTCCACATTCTAATCTAATGTAAATATTTCTTCTATAGGCTTATCCTCTGCATGACTAGGAATACCATATAGATACATAATCTTTTCGTCATTATGAGAATAAACAACAGAAATACTTTCGTTTATTAAGCTATAAAATAAATCTAGTATTTCTTCTCCTGTTCTTTCTTTCCTATCAAATTCTATATACATCAGTTTATCTGTTCTATTTGATTTTTCTTGAATAATCTCTAAAGCCTCTCTTTGAAAAATGCCTCTTGTCCTTGAATTATTACAAGCAAAAAAGCCTATATCAAATTGTATAAGACAATAGTTGCCTTGTTCAAAAACTTTATCAAAAGCTATATCAAGGTCTTGTTGATTTTCAATTTTTACACTTTTAGACTTCATTTTTATCTCCTTCTTAAATTTATAAAAAGGGACAATTCATTGAATTATCCCTTTAGTCTAATGTGGAAGTACTTCCACATTAAGCATTTTGTTTTTTTGATTTTTTTCTTCTATATGCTACTGCACTAGAAATTAACACAATTCCACTTAAACCACCTAATGCAAGTAATCCTTTTACATTAGTATCATCTCCTGTTTTGATGATAGGTTTTAATGTATTTACATATTCAAATGAATATGTCTTTCCAACATTTTCAAGGTTATCATCAAGCACTACCTTTTTAACTTCATTACTTAATAAGTAACCTGTAGGAGCTTGTGTTTCTTTGATATATACAGTTCCATAACGTACATCTTTGAATGTCGCTGTTCCATCTTCTTTATTTGCATGAACAGTTTCGATTTCTTTTGTACATTCTTCATCTTCATACATTGTAAATGCAAAGTCTTTTGATTTAATAGCTTTTCTTGTTTCTTTATCAATCTTATTAACTTGAATGTTTGTTAAGATTGGAGCATCTTTCATTTCAACTTTTTGAATTTCTTTATCACTTGAAACTGTAAATTCAATACTTTCTGCCACATAGTATCCTTTAGGAGCAGTTTTTTCAGTAAGAATATAAGTTTTACCTTCTTCTAATCCTTCTACATAATGTTCATCTTTTCCAGATGTCCATTTATCGATTTCTTTTCCTGTTTCTTTATCTGTAACTACTAATTCAGCACCTTCTACTTCTTTTCCATTAACTAAATCAGTTTTCTTAACAGTTACTTGTTTGTCTGTTAATTCTAAATTAATGTCTTTTTCTTTAGTAGTAAATGTTTTTGATTTAGCAATTACATATTTGCTAGGAGCTTTAACTTCAACAAGTTTATATTCTTCTCCTTCTTGTAAACCTCTAATCATGTGAGATGTTTCATTACCTTTAATATCTACATTATAGTAATTAACTTCTCCCTCTTTGATTAACATTAATGTATAATCATCATTATCTTTATTAGCTGTTAATTTATATGTTACAGTTGCATCATCTTCATCAATATACATATTTTCAACTTTACCATCTTTTTCTAAAGATGCTTTCATTTCTTTTGTAATATCAAAGATATGTTGTCCTGTAACCCATTTATCAACAATATTTTTTGTTTTTGTTGATACAACTTGTAATGTTGCTCCTTTTAATAAGTTTCCTTCATTGTCAACTTTCTTAACATTTACAACATTATCTACCATTGTTTCTTTTTGAGTTTCCTTGTCTGTTGTTACAGTAAATTCAAAATCATTAGCAACATTGTATCCTAAAGGAGCTAAATCTTCATGAAGTGTGTATGTTTCATTTTCAGCTAAACCAGAGGCATAATGAGTTTCATCTGTAGAAATCCATTCATCAACAACATTACCTTCTTTATCAATAATTTGCATTGATGCACCTTGAATTTCTTCTCCACCGAAGTTTGTTTTTGAAACAATTAATTGTTTGTCAATCATAGTAGTTTTTTGGTCTACTTTTTCTTTTGTAACTGTAAATTCTACATCTGTAGCTTTTACATATTCGCTAGGTGCTGTAACTTCGCTCAATACATAAGTTTTACCTTCTTCTAAACCACTAATATAATGTTTATCTTTTCCAGATGTCCATTTGTCTACAACTTCATTTGTTTCTTTATCAGTAACAGTAATTTCTGCACCTTCTACTTCTTTTTCTCCTGTTACATCTGTTTTTGTAAATTTAACTTGCTTGTCTACCATTTTTACTTGGTGTACTTTTCCGCTATCATCAACAGAGAAATTAACATTTGATGAAATAACATACTCACTAGGTGCTAGAGTTTCTACTAATGTATAATCTCCTTTTGCTAAACCTTCAATATAGTATGTTTTATCTGTTGAAACCCATTCAGCAACTACTTTATTGTCTTTATCTACAATTCGTAATGTTGCTCCTTCAAGTTCTTTTTCTCCTGTAATTGTTTGTTTAGAGATTTTTGTTTTTGTTGGTTGGTTTTCAATAGCTTTTGTTTCAGTATAGACTTTTGTTTTAGTATCTTTTTGTGTAAATGTAACATCATATACTTTATCATTCAATACTAAATTATCTAATGTTTTAGTTTCTTGTAATTCATATTTACCAATTGGTAAGTTTTCAACTTTTAAAGTTCCATCTTTGTTTAGGTTGTATTTACCAACAACAGCACCTTTTTTATAAATGATAGAACCGTCAGCCATATCAATAACATCTTCTTTAGCAGTTAAAGTAAATTCAATACCGCTTAAGTCACTTGTATCTACTAATGATAAGTCAGCTTTATCATCTAATGCTACAGTTTTATTGATTTTTAATGTTCCTGTTGGTTGTTCATTTCTAACAACTACAGTAACAAGGTTATCTCCATCATCATCTTTTGTGAGGTCAACTTCATTTAGAACATTGAACTCTACAGGATTTTCAGCATCAAGGTAGCCTTTTGGTGTTCCAACTTCTTCTACTTGATATTTTCCAGAGATTAATTTTAAAGGTGTAACAACTTCTCCTTTTAAGTCATTATCACTACTATAATAATTTTTGTCTAATACTACTCTATTTTTTGAATTTGTAGTAAATACATCATAAGTTGTACTTCCTACTTTTTGAGTAACATATTTTCCTGTTTCTCTATTTTTGATTTTAAAAGATGTTCCATTTAAAGAAACTGTTTTTCCTGTTTTTGCATCTTTCTTAATCATTTTGATATATGCAGATACCATATCATTATTGATAGCAATTTTTTTAGCTTTATTGCTATCTTTAGTAATTGAGAAAACTAAATCTGGTGCTTTGATGTACCCTTCTGGTGTTTTTGTTTCCCTCAAAATATATACACCGTATGGAAGTGGTTTAGTAGTTGCATATCCACTTGCTCCATCATCATCATTTTTAGTTGTTACGACATCATAAGTACTTGCGTTATCCCAACCTACTTTGTTTACTTCACTTTGTAATTTAACAGTAAATTCAGCACCATTTAAGCCTACAACTTTACCACTTGCGTGATTGTCTTGACCGATACCTTCTTTAAATACTTCTACAGGTTGTTGTTTAACTGTATTTGCTTGTGTTTCATTAACTACTGCCTCATTGCTTGTACCAGCAACATTTGATACAGGAGATGCAGAAACTGTAGCTTTATTTAATAGTGTTCCTGTTGATGCCTCAACTTCTGTAATAGTATAGTTACCTAGCCATAGATTAGTCCATGTAATATTACCATCAGCATTTGCTTTTTTTACAGAAATATCTTTACCAGATAATCTATCTACAGCATTATCTCCTTTGTGTAATACAACATCTCCATTAGCATTTTTAATATCACTTGCAACAGTTAATTTATATGTTGCATCAACAGTTGCATCTCCAAATAGTCCTGTAGATGTTTTTGCTAATGTCTTTTTGAAATTAACAGTACCAATTTTTTCTTCATTTACTACTGTCTTTGTAGTTGTTTGATTACTTTTAATTTCAATGTCAAATACTTCTCCTGTTAATTCTTTATATGAACCATCTGTATTGTTTACATTAGGTCTTTTTGTTTCTACCAATGTATATTCTCCATGAGGAATTTTTTCTACTAAAATTTTTCCATTTTGAACTGTTACATCTTTTTCATATCCGTTTGTTTTGCCTTTTAATTTGAAAACAGAACCATCAACTAATTGGTCTTTGTCATTTGTTTTTGTCAATTCAAGTTTACCATATAAGTTGATTTTCATACTTAAACTTACAACAGGGTCATCTGGATAGTAGTTTGAATAGATGTTTTGTTGATGTGAACCGAAATGATAATGTCTAAAATCAGTTCCACCTTCATGTCTGTACAATCCAATTTGTCTACATTTGTTAAAGTTTAAAATAAAGTTTTCAGTATTACAATTTTCTGATACTGTAATCTTTAAATCGTTGCTACCATTTGTGTGTTCAAATCTAATTCCATCAAGCGTACCATTACATGAGTTAAATCCAGACAATACACCATTTGTATCTGTTAATGTAACAGTATCTCCAGCATTCATCTCAATATTTCCGCCATCAAAACTTGGAAGTTTAGCTTTTTGAGCAATTTGATTGTTGATGTCAGCTTTAAAGCTTTCATATCTGGCTTGAACTGAACTGTCAGTAAATGTTGAACCTGTTCCTTGACTTTCCCAAATCATCATTTGCGTGAAAGCATAGTCATATTTTAGAGTACCAATATTTCCACTCTCTAATAATACATCTCCATATTTAGAATACCACCCTAAATATGCAATTCGTGTTGCCTGTTGCAATTCAACCGACATATTTGACGAATAACTTGCACCTACATATGTTCCTGTTGCAAGTTCTTTCCCATGTTCAATACAGAACACAGTTTTTGCATCAGCCCAATTACCAATGTGTACTTTTCTGGATAAAATACCATACTTGCTTGAACCACCAACATAATGTAGTCCTGTGTCATTCTGTGCTACATACAATGTTCCTGAATAGTCATTAGCATTAACTGTTGCCATGTTTGTAAACAGCATCATTAATGATAACAAACATACAGAGAACTTTTTAAAAGACTTTAATAATTTTTCTTTTACTTTTTTTCTCATAAATATTTATTCTCCCTTCTTACATTAAATTATTATACATATTTTCACATAGTTTTCAATTTCACTTTTTTCATATCATCTCCTTTAGAAAATGAAAAAAGACACAACCTTTAGACCTCATGTCTTTGTCATGTCTTTTTTTTATATTTCTTCATTTTATAGTTTAGCACTGTCAAGAGTGCCATGCAAGTATTTTTTATCTATATTGCCAATCCCATGTAATCTTACCACAGGTACAGCTATGAACATTAGTATATCCATAAGGACAATTTTTTAAATATGTTTGATAGTCAATTTCTCCGCTATCAAGTTTATTATCCCAATAAGTTCCTATTTCGTTAAATGCTTTATCTACCTCACTATAAGAGTTTACCCATTTTCCACTATTACCAACTGCAATATGAGTATGTGGTGTGGAAGTACTTCCACCTGTTGATGATGAACCACTATTTGATGAACTACTTCCAGAGTTATTTGAATTATTTGAACCACTTGATGGTTTAGAAGAACTACTTCCATTATTACTAGAACTATTAGATGAACTACTACTTGAATTATTTTTATTATTTGAAGAAGTATTTCCAGAAGTGGAAGTACTTCCACCTGTTGTAGTACTTGAACTTGATGTATTTTTATTTGTATTGTTGCTGTTTGAAACTACTTTCTTATCTGTAGCCTCTGCTTGTTTCTTTACAGAGTTCTTAACAGTTTTTGTTCCATCTTCATTTGTTACAACTTCTTGAACAACAACTTCATCATCATTAATAGTTGGTTTTTCAATTACTGTAGCTTTCACTTTAGCATCTGTTTTATTTTCATATTTATCTTGAATTGAAACATTTACTTCATATTCCCCTACAGTATTTGCATCAACTTTTGAATAATCAATTTCATAATCTTTTAACTCTGACAAATCAGTAGCATTTAATAAAGATTTAAAATCAAATGTTGATAAATCTGTTCCTTGTAAAATTTCAATATTTTCTGGAACAGTTAATTCTGGTTTCGTTGTATCTTTTACTTCTACTTTTTGTGTTACTTCTTGTTTTTTATAGGTTACTTTGACTTCATATTTTCCAACACTTGGATATTCTTTGCCTTCTTCATTTTTAACAGTACTTTCTAATTTTAAATCTTTGCTATTAAAATCTCCATAACTCTTTACAATATCTTTCAAGCTTGGATTATATGTTTTTCCATACTCAACTTCTACTGTTTCTTTATTTAATTGTAATGTTTTATCATTGTTTATATAAAGAACACCTACTGAAATAACTAAAATTATAATTACAACTCCTAATAGAATACCTTTTCCTTTTTTAGTTTTAATTAGTCCAATCCATTTTTCTTTTAAATCTTTCATTGCTACCGCTCCTTTGCTTTATTACTAGGTGGAAGTACTTCCACATTTTAATTTTGATATTTCTTTTCATTATATCATAATATGTCAATATTCAATGTATTTTTTACAATCTCTTAATGGAATTTCTACACTATTTATTGATTTAATATAATAAATTTTATAATCATCTTTTGCATCTATATAAAATTCAACCTCAAATTCTTTTCCTGTTTCTATATTTTCAAACAACTCTATAGGAACAGAACATTCAAAGCATTCTTCCTTGAATTTAAAATAAATATATCCTCTTACATTATCACTATCATATATATCATATATATTAATATCATCTAAATATATAATTTTATTACTACACACTAATGTTGCTTTTAATATCTTTTTTTGTTTTAAACGTTTTAGTTCTTGTTTTGATTTATATTGAGTATTAAAATAAGTAAAAAAACATATAAACCATAATATTATCAATAATATAGAAATAATCTTATAAGTTACATTATCCATTTCCACTACATCACTTCAACATTTTCTATTCTGTTGTCCTTTCTGGTATCAAATAAAAATCTATTTTTGGTTTCACTATTTTTTACATCATAGCATTGTACAGGCAGTGCATCTATCACTAATCCTGTTTTATCATATATCTGTTCCACAGGTTTATAAATACATCTACTTTTGAAGTTGTTTATATTTGCATACTTATTATTACAACCTAATACATACCTCAACATTTCCATTGAAATTAAAATCTGTTGTTCTTTTTTTGAATATAAGAGTGAATATAATATAAGAGCATATATATTGTCTAGTTTTAGCAAATTTTCATCATCTGTACAAAAAGCTAAATCTTTTATTTCATTACATTCATTTTCATTAAGATAATCAACTATCTTAAATTGCTTATTTCTAATATCTTTGTTATTTGAATACTTACCCTTTCTGTTGCTTTCTACAAATTTTATAATATCTTCTTTTCTCTCAATTTCCATCTTTCTTTACTTCCTTATTCTTTGCAATATGATGATTTGTTCTCTTTTCTTCATATATAACAATATAATTACCTCTCTTATATGCTGATACAACACGAATAACATCATAAATAAATAATATCATTGAAGAAACTGTTTCTACTAATATTGTTATCATAACTATTCTGTTCAATAAGTCTAGGCTCATTAATTTACCTTTTAAAAATATATTCAAATATATTAGTAATACACTTAATGTAAAAATATAAAACATTTCTCTCACTGTTCTTGTTTCAGTAAAAATATTCTTTACTAGATGAAACATTTCTATAAATAAAAGATACATAATAACAACAGGTATTATATCAACAGCATGGGGCTTAAAGACTTCATTAAATATCTTATCATTATTTGCACTTAAATAAGCCAAGCCATACCATGCTAAAGAACAAACATAAATACCTATGGCTATTTTAAAATTTTTATATAGGTCTTTTGAAAGATTTATTAAATTAGGTGTAATAAATCTATACATTGATACTTCTTTATCAAAGGTACTAAAGTTTGAATTTGCATCTTCTTTTACAGGCTGTTCTATCGACCACATTTTCATTTGTGGTATTCCGTATTTATTTGATATAGTCCATTTTTTAAATTTCATATTTTAATAACCTTGTATTTCTTTACTTGTTGGCATTTGCATTGCTTTATTCTTGTCTAAATGTTCACACAAAGTATTGTTTATAAACTCTAGTACGTTTTCAGCCTCTTGTTGATTAAGATATGTACCCATTGTATATATTCCATGTTGTGTGTGTTCTCTAATATCCCATGTTCTTCCGTTGTCATGAATTACTAGACATTTGCAGTCTATAAGCTGTTGCCTATTTAAACTTCTTATCCATACCATTTCTTTTACTCTCCTTCTCTTCCTTTAGATACATCTTTCCTATTTCTTCTACAGCTTTTTTTCTTAATCTGTAGCAAGTACTTTTTGATATGTTCATACATTGAATAATATCTATCATTTGATAATCTTCAATATACCGTAATTTTAATACTCTTCCCTCACGAGGATATATTTTACATATCTTTTTTACAGTACGTTCAAATTTTTCTATAACAATATCATCATAAAATGTCTTTATGTAATTTTTTTCTGTACTGTTGTTAGAAGTACTACTATAACTGTTGAAATACGATATAGCAGATATATAAGTATCTTCATATAATCTTTTTTCGGCAATTTTCTTTTTATAAATCATACAGATTTTCAATCCATATTGATATGCCTTTCTGTTACTGTTTTTCATTATCGTTATTTAACTTCCTTTATCTTTGCATGAATGAAATATCTTGCATCTTTAGTTTCATACGAACAAGTATATAAAGTAAATATTTTTTCGTTTGTTTTAGGTGGAAGTACTTCCACCTGTATTTTACTTTTACTGATGATTTCATCTAAATAATCTTTATAATCATTTTCATCATCAAATATATATTGATATGAATTTGTATCATTCGTGCTATAAGCACTAAATACTTCTAAAATAAATTGCTTATCTTCAAATATCAAATTTATATTTTTATGTTTATCATACCAATCTTGTTTTACATAATTTTTCAATTCATTAAACATTGTGCCATCTTTCATATTATGACCGAAGATAAAGATGTTCTTTAAGTTATTCATATTCTCTTTGCAATAAGTATGTAAAAATACACTTCCATGTTTGCTTGTATCTTTATCAAATGAATGTGTCAAATAATATTCATTATCATCATGAATAGTAATAGGATAATCTATATCCGTATTAGGAATATTAATCCACCCTACTATTTCATCATTTACTTTTTTTAATTTATCAAAATCTATATCTTCTTTTTCTTCTATAGTTTCTTTGTCAATTTTAATAATTTGCTTTTTTAATCTGTTATCTTCATCTTTCTTTTCTAATGTTTTCAAAAAATATAAAGATAATTTAAAATTACAAAAGCTAAATATAATGAGAGATGCCATTGTTATAACTGCATATAGTATTTTCTTTATTGGTTTTTCCTCCCTTCTAATTAAATAATAGCATCTAGTCATATTATGTCAATACAAATTTCTTGTTTTGTATTATTTTATATACTAAATGCTATTTTTGTATTATTTTTGCTCCCGACCTGTTTTACTCCATTTTTTTATTTTAAATATAAAAAAGACAAGTTTCTTTAACTTATCTTTCATTATTTATTCAGTTTTTTTCGATATTCCAATTTGATTATTATTATTATTATTGGTTACAAACCCCCATTTTTTGTAACTTGAATTTGTAACATAAATTAGTAATTGACATTATATTCATAGTAATTCAAAAAAAAATAAGCATTTTTTGATATGTTTCAAAAATGCTTATTTTCCAACCTTTACTGATATTTTGATAAAAATATTAATAAAGATTTATTCATTGATTTTTAATCATTATGGCTCCTCTTGTTGGACTCGAACCAACGACCTATCGGTTAACAGCCGAGCGCTC
>OJNH01000211.1_pt1 | contig 53011 bp, 58 predicted proteins | sample 1597361 | NCBI WGS metagenome assembly OJNH01 (sample SAMEA2452136, study PRJEB22498) | human gut metagenome | biome: human feces; feature: human gut; material: feces | place: Australia | collected 2012
TAAAAGAAAATTCTCTTGAAGGATTTACTGCAAATGATGCCATTATAAAATAAATATAAAAAATCTCTGAAAGTGTAATCTTTCGGAGATTTTTATTACTATAAAATTGTAATTTGTATCTAAAATCCAAGTATTTATAAGTTTTACCTGATTTTATTGTAAAAAGAGTTTAATTTCATTATTAAATTAAACTCTTAAATCATTTCTTATTCTTCTATTTTTTCAAAGAATTCTTTTCCAAGACCACATAAAGGACAAACCCAATCATCTGGTAAATCTTCAAATTTTACTGCTTCTACATTATCATCATAAATATATCCACAGGCTGTGCATTTATATTTCATAGTACACACCTCCTTTTTATTTTTTTATTAAATCTTCTGCCATTTTATATAATTGCAAACAATTTTCTTCTGAAAGTTTGGATTTAATTGTAACTACTGGTTCTATTATATCTATATTTTTCATTGTGTTCAATATCTCTTTCATACATTTTGCAGAATTTGGTGCCCAAGTTCCATTTTCGATCAATCCAACAATCTTATTTTGATAATTTTTTTCTTTTAAATTCAATAATAAGTTCCTCATTGGAGTAAATATTTCCATATTGTAGGTTGAAGAAGCGAATACAACTTTACCATATCTAAATGCATCTTCTACTGCTTCTGACCAATCTTCTTTTGATAAATCAACTAAAACAACATTTCTTTCGCCTTTTTCTTCTAAAATCTCCTTTAATTTTTCACAAGCACTATATGTATTTCCATGAATTGATGCACAAGCTATATACACTCCTTCGTTTTCTGTTTTATAACTACTCCAAATATTATATTTTTCAATATAATGTTCCAAATTTTCTTTTAATATTGGCCCGTGTAAAGGACAAATCTTTTCTATATCTAAATTCATAACTTTTTTTAATAGTGTTTGTACTTGAATACCATATTTTCCAACTATATTAAAATAATATCTTCTGGCTTCACAATCCCAATCTTCTATGGTGTCTAATGTTCCAAATTTACCAAATGCATCTGCTGAAAATAATGTTTTTTCTTTTTCTTCATATGTCATCATTACCTCTGGCCAATGTACCATTGGTGCCATAATAAATTTCAATTTATGATTTCCTAAGTCTAAAATATCCCCTTCTTTTACTTCAATTTTTCTTGAATCTAAATCTTGTATTTCGAAAAATTGTGGTAAAAAGGTAAAAGTTTTTGAATTTCCAACTAACTTTATATTTGGATATTTTTTTATTAAAGTATCTATATTGTAAGCGTGGTCTGGCTCCAGATGTGAAATAACTAAATAATCTGGATTTCTACCATTTAATACTTTCTCTAAATTTTTAAGCCATTGACTAGTTTTTCTTTTATCAATTGTATCCATTATTGCAATTTTTTTATCAATTATTATATATGAATTATATGATATTCCATTTGGAACGTCATATTGATTTTCAAATAATTCTATATCTTTATCATCAGTTCCAATATATATGATATCATTAGAAATACTATTATCTCTCATTTTTAATCACATTCCTTCCTAGTTACAAACCTGATTGAAAAAATTAATTATCCTTCAACCTTAATTATATATATTTATTCAACATCTTTTGCCCAAAGTCCATGTTTATTACAAAAAGAATAAATCTTGCTTCCTTTAACATATGGAAATATTGCACTTGCTTTTTCATTTGGCAATAAAAATTTCTTTATGATTTTGTTATTTGATGACATTGCAATCCATTCTATAAAATGATCTTCTTCCATAACGTGGTTAACCGTGACAATTATTCGATTATCTATAACTTCATAATTTGGTACATGCTTTTCAAAAGCTGCATCTACACTATTGGGAACTAATTCTATCATTTCCTCTCCGCAACATTTAATACTACAATTATCACAGTTACAATCTTTTATAACTTCAATTAAAGTATTACATTTAGAACATTTTTTTATTACTAATTCTTTTTCCATAAATTTCCTCCATATCAATTTATTTTTATTATAATATAGCATAAGAATAGATAATTAGCAACTAATTTTTGCTATATTTTCTCTTTCACACTCATACATATATATATCTTTTCTTTTATATATAGATAAAAGAAATCCTAAAATTACCAAATTTACAATCATATTTATTTCACCATAAGATATAAAAGGAATACTAAAGTTTGCTTCAATTCCTAAATTAAAGTTCATAAGAATATTCAATATACTCTCTAAAATAAACATTGTAGATATTCCTATAATTAACAATTTTCCATACTCATCTTTTATTTTTACTGCATCTAAAATTAGTTTGCAACTAAATAATATAATTGCTATTACCATAGCTGAACTTATAACCCATCCATAATGAGCTAACACTGAAACTAATGCATAATTATCTCCTTCATCTAATAGAACATTTGCATTTCCCATATCTTCTGCCTCACCAAATGCTTGCGCTGAGTTTATAATCATTTTTCTATTTAATGCTAACCAACCTTCATCTTGTGCATATTTTTCTGGATTAAATATAGCATCTATTCTTTCTACTTGATATGGAGCAAATACTAATATACATATAACAAAAGATATTCCTAATATAAGTGCTATTCCCCATAATTTCAATACTGTTTTTATATTATTTTTTTGTGTTAATATCATTTTAGCTGATAATAAAATTAAATAATTCAATGTCAATATAATTACTGATGCTTTTGATGGAAGCATTCCTATTAAAACTATTGATATCATAGCTAACAATAGTAATTTAATTAAATTATCTTTTACTTTTATTAACTTATTTAGTATTTTTATCTCCAAAAAGTTCTTTGTACTTTTTTCCATTAAAAATCCTACAAATGAAATTATATATAATGGAATTGCTATTGTTGTAGCTGATATATATCTATTTCCAATTTTCATGTATGATAAATAACCAAATAAAAATGTATATATAATAATTCCACTTGCTATTATATATAATAAATATGAATATTTTTGTACTTTCTTGTAATTTCCAAAATATGCTACTATTCCTAATATAGTTCCAAACAAAGTAACTAGAATATATCTAGTCATAAAATTCAATTCATTTGCTTCGAATGTATTGTTAATTGTTTTTATAAATGATACTATAAATCCAAAAAATATTAAAACTAATGTAATTATTAACAATTTCCAATCTAATTTAGGTTTATGTATTTTATTTAGTTTTTTTCCAATTTCTTTTGCATTCCCCATTTGGCTTATTGCTTTAATTTCTGCTTTTTCTTCATCTTCTCCATTATTTTTTAAATCTTCTTTTATGTCATTTATATGGTCTTCTATTTCTTTTGCTATCTCTTTTCTTACTGGTTTATATTTTATTTGTTCACAGATTTCATTTAAATATTCTTTAATTTGCAAATGAAACACCTCCTAATACTTGGTTTATTCCATTGCTAAATATTTTCCATTCTTCTTTCTTTTCTTTTAATTGTTCTTTTCCTTTTTTGGTAATTGAATAGTATTTTCTTTTTTTGCTTCCAGTTTCATCCCAATATGAAGTTATAAGTCCTTTTTCTTCTAAACTATGTAATATTGGATATAGTGTTCCTTCTTGGAATTCAAATAAATTGTTAGATTGCTCTTGTATCTTTTTTATCATTTGATAGCCATACATATTTTCTTTTTCTAATAAGTTTAATACTAATAGATTTGTACTCCCCTTTAATAATTCTTTGTTAAATTTCAATATAATCCCTCCTTTATTACCTAGTTATTCTATGTATTTTTATACATTGTATATCTAGGTATTATATTTGTCAATACTTTTACTGCAATTTTTTTACATTTCATTATAAAAGCAAGTGATTATCGGTCAATATTTTTTACAATTTATAAAAAAAATAGATAATCTTTATGATTACCTATTCTTTCCTATATGTCCTCTAATAAATATCTATTTACAATTAAAGTATACACTATCAAATATGACAATGATATTAAAAATCCGCCTAAAACATCACTTGTATAATGTACTCCTAAATAAATTCTGCTTATTCCAATAGAACAAATTAAAATACTTAATAACACAATAGAAATCCATTTTAGATCTTTGTTTTTTACATATTTATAAATTAAATATATTAAATAACCATAAAATGCCATACTTACCATAGAATGCCCTGATGGAAAACTAAATCCTGTTTCTTCTATTAATCTATATTCTGTTGGACGTGGTCTTTGTAATATATATTTTAATATTTGGTTTAATCCTGTTATAACAATTAAATTTAGAATAATTGATAATCCTATCTTTTTGTTTTTTATTAATATAAATAATGTTATTGTTAATATTATTAAAAATATTGCTCCTCCAAAATTAGTAATAAATTTGGCTATTGGTGTTGTAAAGTCTGAGATTAAAAAAGTTGATATTATTTTGTAACCAATTATATCACCTTTCATTATTTCTTTATGAAATACATCTTCAGCTAATGCTAAAAATCCTATTAAACAAATAAATAGTATTATCCATTTAAAATTTTTAATAATAAATTCTTTTGATTTTTCTTTCATTTTTTACCTCTACTCTTATAAATTATCTTTCAAACTCATTGTTTTTTTCAATTTTTTCTTTTTTTCTACCTAGTCTTTCTATAATCTCATCTATATCCTTTGAAAGTAAGCCTTCTCCATAACCGTATCCATTACAATTTGATATTTTTATTAATCTTTTAATTAATACTTCATCATATGAATCAAAAATTTCATCATCCAAAATAACAAACTTTTCTACTTCCGGATGTTCCAACAACCATTGTTTTATTTCTAACCCTCTCTCATTTTGAATAAATGGTGTTGAATCTGCGTTAATCCCATATCTTAGTAATAATTCTTTCAAATATTGTGCATTTCTTGTATATCTCCAAGATGAACTTAACACTACATTTGCACCAGTTTCATCTACTGCTTTTTTTAATAATTTAATTTTTTCTACATCTATTTCACTTTCTATTCCGCATATATTTACATTTTTGATTTTATCAAAATATTCATCTGAATTTAAAACTCCATCAACATCTAAAAAAATAACTTTCATTTTTAAATTATCACTACTTGATTTTATAAATTCTGTTTTAATTTTGTTACCATCATACATATTAAAATCTTCTCCCAAAATATTTTATTATTGTTTTATTTTTACACCAATCAAATATAATAAATCTATTGCCTGGATTTGGTCTATTATTGCTCCTTTTATGTCTTCAAGTGAAATTGCTATTCCTTCAATTTGACTATTTGATAAATCTATATTTTTCAAACTTGTTTTAAAAAATTGAGCTTGTCTTAAATTAGCATTATTAAAATAAATATTTTTTATTTTAGTCTCTTGAAAATAGCTTTCTTCTAGACTTGTATCTTTAAATAAAATATTTTCTATACTTGCCATTGATAAATTTATATAATTTGCATTTGTTTCTATAAAAGAAACATTATATAATCTATTTTCTGTAAAATCACATCCAGAAATTTTGCAATTATTAAATTCACATCTAATAAAAGAACATTCTCTAAATTCTGTATTTGAAAAATTACATTGTTTGAAAGTTGTATCTCTAAATGTTATTTTTTCTACTAAAGCATTTTGCATACTAATATTGTTAAAGTTACAATGTTCGAATTCATTTTCATATAGATTTATATTATTACATTCTTCGTTTTCAAAATTACAACAAGTTATTTTTTCAGTTTCTTGTATGTTTATTATATTTTCATTTTTCAATTTTTCAATATGATTATTTTGTGGTTTTAAAATGTTCATATTTTCTCCTATTCTATAAACTGTTTACTATAAATTCAATAACATCATCATCATTATAATTTTCTTTATTTTGTTTTTTATCTTCATCAGTTAATTCAACAAAATATTTGTTACATTCTGGCATAATTGATATTGAGTCTAATGGATAACCTGGATTTCTTTTTTCGCTAGGTTTGTCTATAAAATAGAAATGTTTTTTACTCCAAGTGTATTCTTTTGTTTCTTTTCCATTATATACTACCATACCATATACCCATTTTGCTGTTAGTTTTCCTCCATATTGTTTTACTAAATTAGTATAATATTCTATCATTTCATCATCATTTAATTCTTTTCCATTTACTCTTCTAACATATGTTCCTGGTTGTTTTTCTTGTGGTAATTCTTCTATGAATAAATTATTGTCCATTCCTATTGTTGTTATTTTAGTTTTATCATAATAGACTTTTGCTTTTATATATGCATTTTCTATTGCATTTTTTCCTGTTTCTTCTGGTTTTAAGTTTATTCCCAAATCTTTTATTGTTAATACTTCTATGCCTTTTTCTTTTAGTTTTTCAGCGTATTTTTTTATTTTTGCTGGATTTGTTGTTGCAAATAATACTTGTTTTTTTATTTTATTTGTAAGCATATTAAAATTTCTCCTCCTTTTGATTTCTTCTAACTGTTATAATGCTTTATTTTCTTTTATTTTTATATCATTTATATTGTATTTTTACAATACTAATTTGGAAATTTTACACTGCTTTACTTTAATTTCTCTATTTCTTCTTTTGGTAATTTTGTAACTTCACTTATTTGTGATATTGGCATCTTTAGTTTTAAAAGATTTTTGTCTTTCCTAAGTTGTTTTGATTTAAAAATTATAAGACCATACATTAACAAATAATATATAGCCTTATATTATTATATTTTTGTTTGATTTAAACATAAATCGTTCGACAATTTTCGGCTTTTTTTTCATATTATATTATAATCATATTTTTTGAAATATGAAAAAAGAAAGGATTGAATTTTATGAAAAAATTATTTTGCTTTTTAGCAATAATAGCAACATTTGGACTTATAAATATTCCATCTTTTGCAACTGAAGCACCTTCTTATGATTCAACTTATAATTCAAATACTGGTGCATTTTTTGCTAATGGAACTCCAATTGTAATTTCTGAAGTTGATGGAAATACCGTTATTACTTGGGATGGTGGAAGTCAAATTGTGCCAAATACTGTTAGTGTTTTTGGTGGTGGAATTGGTGGAAACTATGACTCTACACAAATTACTATGGAAAGTGGAACTATTCAAAATTTAATTGGTGGTGGAATTGGTTATACTCCAGATAATTCTTCTAATGTTATAAATACAAATATTACAATAAATGGCGGTACTATAACTAATGCCGTTACTGGTAGTGGCTATTTTAATGCAAAAGTTTCAAATTCAAATATACAAATGAACGGTGGTACTGCTTTATCTGTTCAAGGTGGCGGTATGGCAAGTGGAAAAATTGATGGTATAAATTACTCTGTTGGAAATAAAGATGATGCTATAAATTCTCCTAACAGAACTGATATAGCAAATATCGTAATTTCAGGTGGTAAAATAACCTATGGACTTTTTGGTGGAGGTCAAGGCTATTCATATACAGGTACTGTTAATCTTACAATATCTGATGGAGATTTGAATGGTTCTTATGTTACTGCTGGTGGTTCTAATGGCTATACTGAAAGTGCAAATGTAAAATTAACTGGTGGTAAAATCAGTGTTTACCAAACTGTTAATAGAGGAATTTTAAATAATGCTACTATTAAAGTTGCAGGTTCTTCTATCGATAAGTTTTATGTAGGTGGTGAAGCTGAAGATAAATCTGTTACTGGTGTAATAAATAATATTAATACTCATTTGATTAGTGGAAATATTGAAAATTTAGACTCTGGAACTAGTAATGGTACTCCTATAACTATTGATGATGAAACTTACAAAGTAACTGCAACAAATTCTATTAAAATTACAAATGATAATCTTGGTTCTTCAAAAAGTGCCATAGATTATGATTTTACTGTTCCAACAAAAAATATAAAATTATTTGTTAATCAAAATATGAAAATAGAGGCAATTGTTACTACTAATCCTACTGGTTATGAAGATGTTTTTAATGATTTATTTTCTTATTCTGTTGATGATGAAAGTATTGCAGTAGTAGGTGAAGATGGCATTATTACTGGTGTTTCAAAAGGTACTACTTCTGTTACTATAAAAAATGGTGAAAAAGTTCAAACTATTGATGTTACTGTTACTGATTTGCAACTTTTAAATATTTTTCTTTTAATACTTGTTATATGTACTATGGCTATTTTTGCTATTTTATTTGCATTTTTGTATTTAGAGATTTTTTAATTAACTAAAAAAAAGAAACAACTTAAGAAAATTTGCTAAGTTGTTTCTTTTTTATTTTCTATTGAACTTTTGTTATATCAGAAATTTTTGAAGCAAAATAAGGTAATTCTTTATTTTTCTCTTTTAAAAATATACAAAATGTATCATTTACTAAGAATTCTCTTGGCTTATCTTGTAATAAACTAGAGTTACTAACCATCATTCCAGCTTCGCTTTTTATTTTCCCACCTTTTTTATCAAGGCTAAATTGTATTGTTTGTAATGTTTTATCTATTTTATATTCTTCTCCATTTGAGAATTTAAATGTATTATTTTCTAATTCTTCATATTCTTTCTTTACATTAAAATCTATATTAGGAATTTGAAGTGTATCATTTTTGGTTAATGCTTTATTATCTTTATAATTTTGATTATTTTTTTGTATCTCTTCATATATTTCTTTAAAAGTATTTTGTGTATTTCCTTTTGATATTATAACTTCATCATCTGTTTTTGTTTTTAATTTTATTGCAAAATCATCTTTTGAATTATAATACAAAACCTCTACTTGTTCTCTTACATTTTCATCTGTTGAACTATTTATTCCAAAATATTTTACATTTTCATAGTTTCCAAATTTTCCATTTGGTAACTCTGTAAATTGTTTTGGAAATTCAAATTCTTTCTTTAACATTGAATATAAGAAATAATCTTCTGGACCAGCATTTTCCCAGTCAAAACTATCTAATATATCACTAGTTTCATTAAATTTTTCTTTAATTTCTTTTTCTATTTTTTCTTTTAGTTGAATACTTGGTATTCCATATGTTTTGTAATAACTTTCTTCTGATAAATATGAAGTATTAAAAGTTTCTTTATTTAAATTTTCTACCATTTTTAATTGTGGTGTAAAAATTATATCTTGTTTAGCTAAATCATTTTTTAAATCATTCCATATTAAATTAAATGTACCGCACCAAGCTGTATCTTCTGTTATTTCATCTTCTAATGATGCAACTACATTTATATTTGATTTTAGTTCGTAACCACTCATTTTACTTGTTCCTTCCTTTGTGTTTTTATTTATAAAATATGCAAAAATTCCTACTATTAATATAATTATAATAATTACTACTATTACCTTTAAAATTTTATTTTTCATAAAAACTCTCCTTATTTTCATATTTATAACATTCCTTATCATGTGAATAAATAATACCTATTGCCTGCAAATATGAATATATAATGGTTGAACCAACAAATTTCATTCCTCTTTTTTGCAAGTCTTTTGATATTTCATCTGATAATTTTGAAGTTGTTTTTTCTATTTCAAAAAATATTTGTCCTTTTGAAAAATTTTCTATATATTCGCGAAAGCTTCCACATTCTTTTTGAATATTTTTAAATATCTTTGCATTATTAATTGTCGCTTTTATTTTTAGTCTATTTCTTATTATTTTTTCATTTTTCGACAATTCTTCAACTTTCTTATCATCATATGTACAAATTTTTTCTATATTAAAATTATCAAAGGCTTCTCGAAAATCTTCTCTTTTATTTAAAACACATTCCCAAGTTAAACCTGCTTGAAATGATTCTAATATTAGCATTTCGAACAAATATTGTTCATTTAAGTTTAATATTCCCCATTCTTCATCATGATATTTAATGTATTTTTCGTTTTTTAAATTGCACCATTTGCATCTTTGTTTATTTTGCATAATCTTCCCTCTATTAAAAGCAGATAATTAATTGAAATTATCTGCTTTTTGTTTATTTTATAGCATTACTAATTGTGTTTATTTTGTTTTCCAATTCATCTATTCTTTGATATGCATTTGTTAATTCTTGTGATTTTGTTAATAGTGAATCTAAGTTTTGTTTTGATGATCTTCTCATATTAACATATAAATATGACATTATACATAAAGCTAATACTAAAACGATAATAATAACTAGAAATATTTTACTTAATTTGTTCATAATAAAAACCCCCTTTTTTTACTTCTTTTTTAGTATGTATGTATTTATTTTATATCACTAATTTGTTTTTTTGTCTACTATTATGACAAATTTAAGTAAGAATATTAAACTAAAAATTTAATATTCCCATATGTTCTAATAAAATCTTTATTCCAAGCAAAATCAAAATAACTCCACCAACAAGTTCAGCCTTTTTCTCATATTTATCCCCAAACCTATTACCAACTTTAGTTCCAACTATTGCCAAAATAAAAGTAATAACACCAATCATACTAATTGCTAAAATCAAATTTACCTTCAAAAAAGCAAAAGTAATTCCTACAGCCAATGCATCAATACTAGTTGCTATTGCCAACACAATCATAGCTTTAAACCTAACATCATCATCGAAACTATCACACTCTTTGCTAAAAGCATCTTTAATCATATTTCCGCCAATTATAGCTAACAATCCAAAAGCAATCCAATGGTCTAAATTGCTTATCACACTTTCAAATGTAGAACCTAAAAAATACCCCAACACTGGCATTAATGCCTGGAAACCACCAAAATATAGGCCAATAATACAAACTTTTTTCCAATTCATCTTCTTCATAGATATGCCTTTACAAACAGACACCGCAAAAGCATCCATTCCTAAGCCAACACTTAGCAACAGCAATTCAACAAATCCCAATCTTATCAACTCCTACCCAAATTATATTACATATTAAAAACAAAAATGCTATCTTCTCAACCTCAATGCATTTAACACAACTGTTAAACTACTAACAGTCATCGCAAAGGCTGCAATCATTGGATTCATTGAAATACCAAAAGGAATTAAAACTCCACAAGCAATAGGAATCATACAAATATTATAGAAAAATGCCCAAAACAAATTTTGTTTTATATTTCTTATTGTCTTTTTACTAATATCTATTAAATCATCAATTTTTTCCAAATTATCACTCATAAGAACTACTTGTGAAGAATCCATTGCAATATCTGTACCACTTGAAACAGAAACACCAATATCAGCAGTCACAAGACTTACACTATCATTTATACCATCTCCGCACATCATTACAATTCCATCTTCTTTTAATTTTTTAATTTGTTCTGCTTTTTCTTTTGGGGTAACATTTGAAATAACTTTTTCTATTCCTATTTCTTTTGCTATTATTTCTGCAGTTTTTTCATTATCTCCTGTTAACATTACAAGATTTATTTTTCTTTGTTTTAGTTTTTTTATAACTTCTTTTACATTTTCTTTTAATATATCTTTTACTCCAATTAATGCAACTATTTTGTTATTTGAACTTACAAATAAAATGCTATTTCCATCACTAACTAATTCTTGTTCATCTTTTTCATTTTCTATTTTAATATTATTTTCTAACATTAATTTTTTGTTTCCAATTAAATACTTTTCTCCACTTTCTATTATTGCTTCAACACCAAATCCTGGTATTGCTTTAAATTCTTTTATTTCTTTAAGTTTTATTTTTTCATCTTGAGCTTTTTTTACTATTGCTCGTGCTATAGGATGTTCAGATTTATTTTCTATACTTGCAACTATTTTTAATATTTCTTTTTCATCTATGTTGCTATAATTATATAGTTTATAAATACTTAATTCTCCTTTTGTTAATGTTCCTGTTTTATCAAAGCAAATTGTTTTTACTTTGTGAGCATTTTCTAAAGTTTCACTTGTTTTTACTAATATTCCTTTTTTACTTGCATTTCCAGATGCTATAACAATTGCAAGTGGTGTTGCTAGTCCCAAACTACATGGACAGGCTACAACTAATATACTTACAAATATATTTATTGCTGTTGCAAAATTTTTAGAAATTAACATCCATATACCAAAGGCTAAAAATGCAATTATTAAAACTACTGGAACAAAATAACCACTTATTGTATCTGCAATTTTTGCTATTGGAGCTTTTGTACTTGTAGCTTGTGTAACTAATCTTACAATTTCTGATACTGTTGATTCTTTTCCAATCTTTTCAGCTTTATATTTTATTGTTCCTTCATAATTTATACTTCCTGCAATTACTTTTGAACCTTTTTCTCTTTTTACTGGTACACTTTCTCCTGTTATAAATGATTCATTTATATGTGTAGTTCCTTCTACTACTTCTCCATCTACTGCAATCTTTTCACCAGGTTTGCATATAACAATATCTCCTTTTTGTATTTCATCTAAAGTTACTGTTATTTCTTTTCCATCTTTTAATATTACAGCATTGTTTGGAGTTATAGTCATTAATTGTTGCAAAGCCTCTTTAGTTTTATCTTTATTTTTATTTTCTATATATCTTCCTATTTCAATAAAGAATATTACTACTGCAGAAGATTCATAATATAATTCTTCCACATGCATTGGATGACCTGTTAATATTTGAATTGTTCCATAAATACTATAAATATAACTTGCTAAAACACCTATCATTACTAGTGTGTCCATATTAGGTGTTTTATGAATTAAGTTTTTATAACCATTTCTTAATATATCTTTTCCTAAAATTAATACTATTGTTGTTAATATAAATAATGATATTGCATAATTTACAGGGTATATCATCATATTTAAGAATGGTATTACTGGTAATCCTACCATATGTGACATTGAAATATATAATACTAATATTGATATTACTGTGATTGCTAATATTTTATATTTTTCATTTGTTTTTTTCTTTTCTTCTTTTTCAAAGTTGTCTATTCCTAAACTTAAGAATCCTGCTTTTTCTACAAATTTTTCTACTTGTTCTAAGTTTAATTTTCTATCATCATATTCTATGTTTGCATTATTCATAATTAGATTTACAGTTGCTTGTTTTATTCCATCTTGCTTATTTAAGTATTTTTCAAGTCCTGTTGAACAAGCACTACAAGTCATTCCATCTATTTTTAATAATACTTTTTTCATAGTGATTATTCTCCTTTAAAACCTGCATCTGCTATGGCTTCTTTTATGTTTTCTATATTTGTTTTTGTTTCATCAAATTTTATTGTTGCTTGTTTTTCTTCTAAGCTTACTTTTGCTTCTTCTACTCCTTCTAAATTGTTTAATACTCTTTCTAATCTTGTTGAACATCCTGTACAGTGCATTCCTTCTATTTTTAATTTTATTTCTTTCATTTTATTTTCCTCCTTAAATTTTATCTTTCTTCATTTTCTTGTCTTACTTCTCTTTGAGCTTGTCTTAAATTTTTTATTTTTTGAAGATTTACTAATCCATCATTTTCAGTCATTTGAGCAAATTCTTTTAATGTCTTTTTTTCAAAACTATTTGTGTCTTCTGAAAAGATATAAATATCTGTATCATCTTTTTTATCAACAGCCATACAAAGCTTATAATCTCTTTTTCCATTATTTTCAATATAACAATCAATTAAATGAATTTTATTTCTTTCTTTTTGTGAAAATAACAAGCCTTCTTTATTATCACACCCTATTAAGTCTTCCATTCTCCATTTTCTATCTGCATATTTCATATTTGAGTTATTATAAGCTTCTATATTTTCTAATGCAAATTGAACTCTTTCACTGAAATCATCAAACATTTTCATATTATTTTTTATTAATTCTAAATATTCATCTGTATAATACAATTCGTTTGTTATATATTTCAATTTTTTATCAATTTGTTCTAATTCAAATCTATTTATTATTGGTTCTTCATCATCTTTTTGCATTGAAATTCCAAATCTTTGAGTTCTCAAATGAGCTTTTATATATCTCATATCTTCTTGCAAGTCAAATAAATATTTTTTGTTTTCTTTTGTTGTTACTACATTGTAAGTATGTGGATATTTTCTCATATCAATATCATCAGTTTCTGTTTTTATATTTATTCCTAATTTTTTCATTATATATTCATATATTGTTGAACTTGTTTTACAAATAATTGTATTATTTTCCATGCTTTGTTCTAATTCATTTGACTTATGGCTTTTATTGTATATTTTCTTTTTTGTTTCTGAATTTCCAAATGAAAAATCTAAATTAAATGAAAATCTTTTTCCTAAATCTAGATAAACATATCTTAATTTTTCTATATCACTAAAATTTTTTGTTTCTTCTTTTACTTTTTCTATATATTTTTCTAACGAACTCATTGTATATCACCTTTTCTGTTTATTTGTTAAATCTTTTAAAAAGTCCTATCAGTTCATCTATTATTTCTATAAAAGAACTGTATTTAAATTAACATTTTTGGTACTATTATAAATATTCATATCAACCTTATCATAAACACTTCTTATTTGCTCCATATTTTTTTTACGATAAGTTGTAACTATACTTTTTTTATTTCTTCTTCTTTTACTAGATGGCTTAAACTAATTCTCCATGATGCAAATGCTTTCCATAACTTGTTATATTTAATACATCTATTTCATAGCCTTGCTCTTTTAAATATGTAAGAGTATTTGCAGCATAATCTAAATATATATTTTCTTTGTCCATTTTTTACCTCTTAATAATTTTTATAAATCACCGTGATATTATCTTTACACTGTTTTTACTGTAAAAATCTCTCACAAGACCATTAAGCCAATCCTCAGGATTTTCTGTCAAATCAGAAACAAATAATAAATACGGTTTTTCTTTTATTTTTTCTACTTCAACATCTTGAATATTTTTATCTTTATATTTTTTTATTCTTTCTTCCATTTGTTCTTTATACCTAATTGCTTCTCCTGTTTGTATAGATTTTATTGCTATATAACTATTTGAACTTTTATAATTATACGTTACACACATTATTCCTATTAGTAGAATTATTATATAACAATATCTATAACTATTTTTATCTTCAGTTATTTCTATTTTATTATTTATATATCCTAACCAATAAAATATATTTATTATAACTAACCAATACATAGAATAATATACTATACACAATAGTCTTGGAGGGAATGATGCATTTTGTGCATATAATACTGGTGTTAATTGAGCAGAAAATATTCCATATGTAATTATTGTTACTAGTATTGGCATTTTAAATTGATATTTCATTTTTTTTAATATTTTTAACATAATTGGTATTAACGAAATATAAAATATTATATTTATGCTGGTTGTCCATTTTTCTAAAAATATTTTCCCAAATTTTAATGAATATATAATAGAATTTATTTCGCTCATCTTATTAGATGTAGCAGCTTGTCTTACAGAATTTCCAGGAGCTTTTACACTAATCATCAATGCTGTTAAACATATTGCTAGTATAATTCCTATATTAATTGCCTTTTTATCTTTTTTTATTATCATTATGAATTCAACTAAAGCCAATATAATATTACAAACTAATGCTGTACAATAATTTGATGTTCCTATAAAAAATGCCAAAATACATGCTATTATTGTATTTATTTTTGATGAATCCTCTTCTTTTAAAATTTTTAATACTTTTCCAAATAGTATTAAAGCAATTGAATAGAAAAATGTATAATATATTGAGCCATTATACCAATAAAATGATTCTCCTGCACTAGGAACAAATTGCATTGATATTGTTATTAAAGAAAGTGCAACTAATAAAAATATATTTCTACTGCATTTTAAATAATCACATAATATTACTTTCATTAAATACATATTTGATAATACAAAAATTCCTACAAGTAATATTGTTGTAAGCCAATAGTATTGTTCTCCAAAAATTGATGGTTGTAATGTCATTAAAAATATAGCAGTAAAACTTCCTTGCCATTCAGTAAATGTATTTTTTGTTCTTTCTATACTAGTTTTTATAACTTCTATCAGTGAATGTGTTTCATTCCATTTTTTATGTGTTTCTATTCCATATGTATAATCATCTGAACTTGGATAATTATATTTTGATATATATATCATCGGTGCTAATATTAAAATAAATAATAAAATAATTATACATGTTATTAAATTTTTTTTATTTATTTTTTTCATTTATTTATTTTCCTTATCTTTTTTTATCTTTTTACTATATCTATCCTCCTCAGAAAAAACACATCCACAATATTTTTGCATATATAACCCAACTTCTCTAGCCTTTGCTTGTCCTTCTCTGAATCCCACTCTAAAATCTCTATATAAAAAGTCGATTTCAAATTCCTTGCTAAGTTTTTCCATATATTCCTTTATAAAATCATGATTTTGATATATGCTATATAATAATGTAGTTGTTATAGCATCATAACCATTTTCTTTTGCATATTCAAAAGTTTTTCTTAATCTTACTGGATAACAATAATTTGTACATCTATTTTTTAAATCTCCTACAACATTTTTGCAGAATTCATCTAAACCGTAATCCTCTTCAAATATTGCATTTATATTAATTTCTTTTGCATATTCTTTTAAACAATCTCTCCTTGATTTGTATTCCATATATGGATGTATATTAGGATTATACCAGTATAAGGTTGGTTCTATTCCTTCTTCTCTTAAACTATCTATGCAGTACACACTACATGGTGCACAACAAGTATGCATTAATAATTTCATTTTTTGCCTCCATTTATTTATTTTCTATTACTACATATTTTTCAAATTCTGTTATTTTAAATTTTTCTTGATTAATTTGGTATTTTTCTAAATCTTCTTTCCTTATTACATAAGCATTATTATCATCATTTTTTATTTCATCTATATTTTGCAAATAATAATTTCCAAAAGAATTTACTTGTCTAAATTCAACATATGCATCCTTATAATCAACTGTTTTAACATAATCATTTGTATCAAATTGTGTATAATATAATACAAATATATAATTTATTTTATTTGTTATATAAACTTTTTTATTTGGTTCACTTGCAATATCTTTTGCATATTCCATTACTTCTTGCAAATCACTTGCAAAGGTTCCGTATGTATCACAATCTTGTTTAAAATATTTGTTAATAAATAATACAAATGATATTGTGTACAATATTACAATTCCTATTGCTACTTTTTTTCTGTTATTTATAATCAAGTATATTCCAATTATTGTATAATATATTATTGGTATCATTATTATATTGATTCTATTAATATTAGGGTCACATATACAAGTTAATATTATTGATACTATAAACCATATATTAAATAAATAACTATATTTTACTTCTGCTTTTTTGTCTTTTCTAAATGAATCTATTATTCCTATTATTGTAAAAAATGTAGAAAATAGATACATCGTTCCAAATGGCATTATACTATTCCATGGAAGTCCATCATATTGGAATATTAAAATTTTAAGTCCATGCATTAAGTTATTTGTACTTGTTTTTAAAAATTCTTCTGAAAATATTGATGTTAGTTCTTTATATCTATTTACTTTTAATTTTGGAACTGTTAAAAATGGTAAATTGATTTGTTCTAAATTTAAGGTGTTTATTACAACATATAAAATTACTGGTAATGATACAATTCCAACAATTACTATTGATAATATTGCTTGTTTTATTGTTATTTTTTTCTGTTTTATTAGAATAATTAGTAATGGTATTAAAAATACTGGTAAAAAGTAATATGAAGTTCCATATGCATATGCTGATATTCCAGCTACTACAAATGATAAATAATATAATATTTTATTTTTATCTTCTATTCCTTTTATTAACATATATGCAAATATCAAAATCAAGTCTGGAAATAAGTTTGATTCTAATCCCCATCTGCTTTTCATTATATGCCATGGGCATATTGCAAAAAATGCTAATCCAATTATTGCTAATTTTTTATTTGATATTTTTCTTAATAGTAAATATAAAATAACTAATGAAACACATCCAAGTATTGCCATTGGTAATCTTATTGCTATTGTTTTTAATCCAAATATTTTTATAAGTGGAATTATTAAATATGTAAGTAAAGCATTTTGACCGCTTCCCCATGCAACTAAAAATGATGGATTATGATTTCCGTTTCTATCTATTCCATAATTTAATAATGAAAAAGCTTCATATCCTGCAGATGCTTCATCACAGTTTAATGCATTTGGCATATCTGTTATTCCTACTATTCTAATCAATATTCCTATAATAAAAATTAGATATACTGCATATTTGTATAGTTTTTCTTTATTATCTATAAACCTCATATATACTTACTTCTCCCATAAATTCTAGATTTTCTCTTACATAATTTACAACCTCTGTTGGTGTTTGCCAATTTGATTGTAAATTTCTTTTTCTTATTAAGATTATTTCATTTGTTTCTTTTTGTTTTATTTTTTGAATTTGACCTTCTTGTCCATCTTTTCCAATATTTCCTTTTAAGAACATATCGTAATCTTTATTATAATTATTTATTGGTATCATATATATTGCAGCTTCTGCATCTAATATATATACTTTTTTATTTTCTTTTTCTTGTTCTAATATAAAATTATCTATTTCATTAATTCTTTCTTGTAGATATTCAGAAATTTGTATATTTTTATAATGTTCTATTGTTTCATTTTTTTCTTGTTTTGTATATTCTGTTATATTTTCAATTCCTCTAACTGCTATAAATGCAATTGCTATTATTGAAATCATTAAACTTGTTATTTTGTATATTTTTTTCTTTGATTGTAAATTTATTTTATTGTATATTGCTATTCCTAATAAATATAATATATAGGCTAAACCAATGAATGTTATTGTACTTGCTATTAAGAAATGTATCTCATCTGATATTGGGTACATTATAATTATTGTTGATAAACTATATATTAACATTGTTAGTATTTTATTGTCTATATTACCTATATTTTCTTTTTTCTTTTTGTTTTGAAGCACTATCGTTAATACTGCCATTGCTAATAATATAAATGGCATTATTCTTGATAATATTTGTATCTCTTTTTTATCATTATTCATTAATTTTGCATATGGTATTTTATTAGAAAATGTACTTATTCCTAATACAGCATAATTTATAAAATCTTGTAAAGAATTCGTTACTATTAAATAAATTAATACTAATATTATTGGAATTAATATTCCTATAATCCTTTTAAATGCAGTTTTTAAATATTCTATAAATTCTTTTTTATTTTGTACAAATATTATTTTATACCCTACAACTATAATTGCTAAAATTGCTCCAATGCTTTGTTTTGTACAAACTGTAAGTCCTGCTAATATTCCTATTAAAAAATCAGTTTTATTATTTTCAAAATGTGGTTTATCTATATTTTTCAGTTCTATATATAAAATTATTAGTGAGAACATTAATGATAATATATTATAATCTATACAATAGCAATCTCTAAACAATAATCCCAATAATGCTATTATGATTAAACAAGTATTTTCTTCTTTTATTAGAAGTTTTAAAATTTTAAATATTGAAAATAAAACTCCACCCCACAATACTGATGCCAATACTCTTGAAACGATAACTTCATTTGCTATTAATTTTAAAAATAGTGCAGTTATCATTGGTAATAGCGGTGTTGTTATCATACTTATATCTTTATATGGTATCAAATTTTGTGTTATTGCTCTTGCTGTATTATAATTCCATATTTCATCTAAGTTTGAAATTGGATTTATAGCAATAATGGAAAATACCATCACTGCTATAAAAATAAATAATATAAAATCTTTTGATATTTCTTTAATTTTTTCTTTTTTCATGCTTTTTATTCTCCTAAATATTCATACCCCATATGTTTATATGCTGCTGGTAATACTTGCCTTCCTCTTAAAGTTCTTGCTATAAAACCTATTTGGATTAAATATGGTTCATATACATCTTCTATTGTATCAACTTCTTCTCCAATTGTTGCTGATAAAGCTTCTATTCCAACAGGTCTTCCCATATATTGATTAATCATTGTATCTAGTATTTTTCTATCTATTTCATCTAGTCCAAGTTCATCAATTTCAAGTTTGTTTAATGCTAATTTTGTTATTTTTAAAGTTATATCTCCATCACCTAAAACAATTGCATAATCTCTTACTCTTTTTAACAAACGGTTTGCAATTCTTGGTGTTCCTCTTGACCTTCTTGCTATTTCTTCTGCTGCTTGTTCTTCAATTCCTACTTGTAATATTTTTGCTGACCTTTTTACTATTTTTACTAGATTTTCTACTGAATATAATTCTAATCTGTTTACAATTCCAAATCTATCTCTTAATGGTGTTGTTAAAGAACCCGCTTTTGTGGTTGCACCAATTAATGTGAATTTTGGTAAGTCTAATCTTATAGACCTTGCCGTTGGACCTTTTCCAATCATTATATCTATTGTAAAATCTTCCAAAGCTGGGTATAAAATTTCTTCTACATTCTTGCTTAATCTATGAATTTCATCTATAAAAAGCACATCATTTTCAGCTAAATTTGTAAGTAAAGATGCTAAATCTCCAGGCTTTTCAATAGCTGGACCAGATGTTATTTTTATATTTGCTCCCATTTCATTTGCTATAATATTAGAAAGTGTAGTTTTTCCAAGCCCTGGAGGTCCATATAACAAAACATGGTCTAAGGCTTCATTTCTTTTTTTAGCAGACTCTATATAAATTTTCATATTTTCTTTTACTTTATCTTGCCCTATATATTCATCTAAAGTTTGAGGTCTTAAAGTATTTTCTAATCTTTCTTCTCCAATATCTTCTAATTCAGGATTAATTATTCTATCTTCGCTCATTATTCAACTTCCTCCTTAGGGAATTGGGGACGCCCTTTTTTTCCCTATCTGTTTTTTCCCTCTTTATCTTTCTATTTATCAATAAATTCTTGTATAATTTTCAACATTTTTTCGTTATTGTGTTTATATTTCACAGGTTTAAATTCTTTTGCTTTTAGTATTGCATCTTTTAATTGCTCTACATTTTCTATTCCAATTATATAGCCCTTATCATTGAAGTCCTTTACTATTTCTTTTTGATGATTGTTAACGTGTTCTCCAAATTCGTGTAAACGTGGAACTGCTATTACTTTTTTATCTTTTTCAATTGAAGAAATAATTGAGCCAACTCCACCATGTGTAATAATTATATTTGCCTTTTCTTGTAATTCTTCTAATTTTTCTTTTGGTATTAAATCAAATATTTGCATATGTTTTGATTCAAATTTTGTATAACCTGCTTGTACTATAACATCTTCTTGTATTGTTCCATTTTCTATATTTTTTTCAACTTCTTCTAATAGTCTGTGAAAACTATTATTTTGTGTTCCTAACATTACTAATATCATTAATAAATCGAACCTCCATATACTGCTTTTGGATATAATTTTAACATTTCTTCCCATTGGACTATAAATAAGTCTGCAATTGGGTATAGTAATCTTCCTGTTGCAGTTTTTTTATTTCTATTTGCAAAAGTTTCTATATATATTATTTTGCTTCCAAATATTTTTCCTAAAATGCACATTGGTCCTGCTGTGTGTGTTCCTGTTGTAACTATTGCTTTTGGTCTTATTTTGAAATATAAATATATTGTTTTTAAACATAGATAAAAATATTTGAATATATATGTAAAGAGTTTTGCTCTTGTGCCATATGGTAAGAAATATAGTTTATCTCCATATTTTTCTTTTAGTGGCTCATTTGCTTTGTCTTTTTCTGTTATTATTTTGTAATCATATTTTTCAAATAAAGGAGATAATTGCATTAATTCGTTTAAGTGTCCTCCTGTACTTGATATGAATAATACTTTCTTTTTTTTCATTTTTTCACCTTTTTTGTTTTGTTTTTTTCTTTGTATATTATATATTTTTTTGTGGTGTATGTCTAGAATAAATACAAAAAAATCGATACTTATTTACTAAATATCGATTTTTTTCTTTTATCTTTTTTACCCAAATATTCCTCTCTTTTTAATAGGAGGTTGTTCATTCATAGTTTTTGCAAGTTCCATTAACAAATCTCTTTGTTCTTTTGTTAATCTCTTTGGAGTTTGAACTTGTACTGTAAATACAAAATCTCCCTCTGAACTAGAATTTACATATTTGAAGCCTTTATTTCTTATTGTAAATTTAGTACCAGTTTGTGTTCCTTCTGGTATTCTATATGTTTCTTTACTTCCATCTACCATAGGAATTTCTAACTCTGCTCCTAATGTTGCTTGTGTTATTGTAATTGGAATATCACATAAAACATTATTTCCTTTTCTTGTGTAAATACTATGTTTCTTTATTCTAAGTGTAATATATAAGTCTCCTTTAGGTCCACCTTTTGTTCCAGGTTCTCCTTCCCCTCTTAATACTACTGTTTGATTATCATCTATTCCTGCTGGTATTTTTACTTTTATTTTTGGTTGTTTTCTTACAGTTCCTTTACCTTTGCAATTATCACATACATCTGTAATAACTTCTCCAGTTCCATGGCATTTGCTACATGTTCTAGTAGTTTGAACTTGGCCTAATATTGTATTTTGTACTTGTGTCACTTGACCAGTTCCATGACAATCAGGGCATTTCATTGGATTAGTTCCTGGTTTTGCACCAGTTCCATGGCATATATCACAAGTTTCATTTCTTGTAATTACTACTTCTTTTTCTACTCCCAAAAATGCTTCTTCAAATGTAATGTCCATATTAAGATTTAAATCAGCACCTTTTCTTGGTCCATTATTTTTTCTAGCAGATTGTCTGCCTCCAAAACCTCCTCCAAAAAATGATGAGAATATATCTCCTAAATCACCGAAGTCACCAAAGCCATCAAATCCTGATGTTGAATATGAATATCCACCACCAAATGGTCCTTGACCACCGCCAAAACCTTGTGGATCTGCTGTTCCAAATTGGTCATACATTCTTCTTTTTTGAGGGTTTGAAAGAGTTTCATATGCTTCATTTACTTCTTTAAATTTCTTTTCTGCTTCTTCTTTATTATCTGGGTTTGCGTCTGGATGATATTTTTTTGCCATTTTTCTGTAAGCTTTTTTTAGTTCATCATCTGTTGCAGTTTTACTTACTCCCAATACTTCATAATAATCTCTTTTTTCTGCCATCTTTTCCTCCAAAAATATTTATATGGAAAAAAGGGGAATCCCCTTTTCCATATATTACTATTTTAATTATTTATTGTCATCTTCTACTTTGTAGTCTGCATCATATACGTTTCCATTATCTCCGTTTGCACCATTATCTGTTCCAGCTCCTGCTGCATTTGGATCTACTCCAGCTCCTTGTGCTCCGTTTGGATTTGCATTTTTGTATAGTTGTTCTGACATATCATAGAATACTTTTGTTAATTTTTCTGTTGCTTCTTTGATTTTTTCAGTGTCATTTGTTTCTAATGCTTTTTTAGTATTGTCTATTTCTGTTTCAACTTTTGCTTTTTCTTCTCCACTGATTTTATCTCCTAAGTCTTTTAATGTTTTTTCACTGTTGTATACTAAGCTTTCTGCATTATTTTTAACTTCGATTTCTTCTTTCTTCTTTTTGTCTTCTTCAGCATGTGCTTCTGCATCTTTAACAGCTTTATCAATATCTTCATCTGTTAAGTTTGTTGATGCTGTGATTGAAACATCTTGGCTGTTTCCTGTTGCCATATCTTTTGCAGATACATGAACTATACCGTTTGCATCAATATCAAATGTTACTTCAATTTGAGGTACTCCTCTTGGTGCTGCTGGAATTCCTGTTAATTGGAATCTTCCTAATGTTTTATTATATGCAGCCATTTCTCTTTCACCTTGTAATACATGAATTTCTACTGATGTTTGACCATCTGCTGCTGTTGAGAATACTTGTGATTTTTTTGTTGGGATTGTTGTGTTTCTGTCTATTAATTTTGTAAATACTCCACCATATGTTTCAATACCTAATGATAATGGTGTTACATCTAATAATACTAAGTCTTTAACATCTCCAGATAATACACCACCTTGAATTGATGCACCAATTGCAACACATTCATCTGGGTTTATTCCTTTATCTGGTTCTTTTCCTGTTATTTTCTTAACCATTTCTTGTACTGCTGGAACTCTTGTAGAACCACCAACTAATAATACTTTATGAATATCATTTGCTGTTAATCCTGCATCTTTTAATGCTTGGTTAACTGGTCCAGCTGTTGCTTCTACTAAATCATGAATTAATTCTTCAAATTTAGCTCTTGTTAATGTTACATCTAAGTGTTTTGGTCCTGTTGCATCTGCTGTAATAAATGGCAAATTGATTTGTGTTTGTTGAACACCTGATAATTCTATTTTAGCTTTTTCGGCTGCTTCTTTTAATCTTTGCATTGCCATTTTATCTGATTTTAAATCAATTCCATTTGATTTTTTGAATTCATCTACTAGGTAATCTATAATTTTGTTATCAAAATCATCTCCACCTAAATGTGTATTACCACTTGTTGATAAAACTTCGAATACTCCATCACCAATATCTAGTATAGAAACATCGAATGTTCCACCACCTAAGTCATATATTAATATTTTTTGATCTTGTTCTTTATCCATTCCATAAGCTAAAGCTGCTGCTGTTGGTTCATTTATAATTCTTAATACTTCAAGTCCTGCAATTTTACCAGCATCTTTTGTTGCTTGTCTTTGGCTATCATTGAAGTAAGCTGGAACTGTAATAACTGCTTGAGTTACTTTTTGTCCTAAATAATTTTCAGCATCTGCTTTTAATTTTTGTAATATCATTGCTGATATTTCTTGTGGTGTAAAGCTGTCTCCTTCTATTTTAACTTTTTCAGCTGTACCCATTTTTCTTTTTATTGATATAACAGTATTATCTGGATTTGTAACTGCTTGACGTTTTGCTATTTGTCCTACTAATCTTTCTCCATTTTTTGAGAAAGCAACTACTGATGGTGTTGTTCTATTACCTTCAGCATTTGGTATTACTACTGGTTCTCCTCCTTCCATAACTGCTACACATGAGTTTGTTGTTCCTAAGTCAATTCCTATAATTTTTCCCATTTTTATCATCCTTTCTTCTGTCAAAAGGGACGGACTTTTTTGACACCTTTTAATTTTTTAAAATTTTATAAATATATTTTTCTAATCATAAATTGTCAATATTCCCCGTCCCACTTGACAACTTTTAACAAAATTAATAACTAATTTGCGACTACTACCATAGAATGTCTAATAACTTTATGTCCTAATTTGTAGCCTTTTCTATATTCTTGAACAATTTCTTTTTCACCTTTTGTATCATCTTGTACACTGCTAACTGCTTCATGTAACTCTGGATCAAAAGTTTCTCCAACTGTTTTGATTTCTTCTACGCCTTTTGATTTAAGTACATCTTGAAATTGTTTTAATACAAGTTCAATTCCTTTTTTGTAATTTTCATCTTCTGTTTGAACTTTAGCTGCATTTTCTAGGTTGTCTAATATTGGAAGCATTACTTCTACAACATCACCTAATATCGAATTATATAATCCTTCTCTTTCTTTTTGACTTCTTTTTTTATGATTTTCAAATTCAGCTAATATTCTTTTGTATCTATCTGTTAAGTCATCTAATTCTTGTTGTTTCTGTTGTAATTCATTTTTTTCTTTTACTTCTTTTGTTTCTTCTACATTTTCATTTTTTTCATTTTCTGCCATTTTATCGCCTCTTTCTTTATATTCCTTTATCTTTTAATTTTTTGTTTATATATTTCATAACTGAAATGACTTTTGAGTAATCCATTCTTTTTGGTCCTATAATTCCTATTGTTCCCATATCTTTGTCTCCAACTTTATGTTTAAAGGTTATTACACTAAAGTCTTTTAATTCTTCTTTTTCATTTTCATCGCCTATATAAACATTTATATCTTTTGCGAATCCTGAATTTAATATATCTGTCATTAATTCTTTTTCATCTATTATATTAACGAAGTTTTTTGCAACTGCTAAACTATTAAATTCTGGTAAGTCAAATGATTTATTTGCTCCTTCTAAATATATTTGTCTATCTTTTGAAATTACTTTTTTTATTTGTTCTATTATTGGTTTTATTACCTTTACACTGTATTTCATTTCATTAATCAAATATTCCTCTAATGGAGCATCTATAATTTCTAATGGTTGACCTTTTAATTTTTTGTTGAACATATAATTTATTGTTTCGACTTGTTTGTCTGTTATGTCCTCATCAAATTTTATTATTGTTTCTTTTACCATTCCTGTATTTGTAAGAATTATTGCCATTAACATTCTTGGGCCTAATAGTACGAATTTTATTTCTTCTATTAACAAATCCTGTGTACTTGGTCCTATTGCAAGTGTTGTATAATGTGTAATTTCTGATATTGTTGTTGTTGCAATTTTTGTTAAATCTTCGATTTCATTTACTTTTGTTTCTAATTTATCACTTATGTATTTGATTTCCTCTAAGCTAATATTATCATCTTTTAGTAATTCATCTACATAGTATCTATAGCCTTTTTCTGATGGTATTCTTCCACTTGATGTATGTGTTTTTTCTAAGTAACCTGCTTTTTCTAAGTCTGCCATTTCATTTCTTATTGTCGCACTACTATACTTCAAGTCTTCATTTTGTGTCAAGGCTACTGAACCAACTGGTTCTGCTGTATTGATATATTCTTCTACTATTGCTTTTAATACTTTCTTTTTTCTATCATCTAGCATTTTCTCACCTCTTTTAGCACTCATTATGTTTGATTGCTAATCTTTATATATATTATAACCTTTTTTAGCACTTGTCAATACATTGTGCTAATTTTTTTTGTGAATTTTTTGTGAATTTTGTTTTTTTATCTATACAATTGAATTTTATATGATATAATGCATAAGCTAAAAATATAGAATAGAAAAAGGAGAACATTGACATCATGAAAATATTTAAACTTTATATACTAATGTTCAAATTTGAACGCTCCAATAACGGTTTTGATTATACGATAAAACGCAGATTATTATTTTTCTGGTTTTGCAATCGAAACGTAGCACTGGTTACTATTATTCCTGAGAGTTCTTATTCATTAATATCTTTGGAAAACTTAAGTCCTAGTGCAGTTCAATATATTTGCTATAAAATAAGAAAAATTGCAAATATATAATTAAAAAAATCCAACACTATGTACTGAAGCCAAAAAATCAAATATTTTTTGGTTTCAGTACACTTATGTCGGATTTTTTTATTACTTCTATAATATACTTGTTATCAATATTCCAATTGTCTGAATTGCAAAAAGATTTAAAATATTTGAAGTAAGCAAATTATTAGTTGCTTCTACAACTCCAAGCATATCATCATCTTCCTTTTTATAATGTTTTTGTGATTCAAAAAATGTCATTAACTCTGGAATACTTGTTATAAAACCTAGCAATATTCCAATAATAGCCTCTGATATATTAAATAATTTACACAACGTTTCTAAAGTATTTCCTAGTTTATCTCCAACAAAATATAATAAAAATCCTGTTATTACTAAATAAATAATATATTTTATTGTTTGAAATCTATTCTTGCTTTCCTTTTCTTCTTCAACTTCAATTTCATGTTCTATTTTTTCATCTTCATTTTTTAAATACATCTTATGAACATTATCATTAATAACTCTAAATAATATATACAAAATAACAAAAATTGGTACAATCATTATATTTAATTCAATATTCATCTTTAACAAAACTATTGGAATCAAAATTGTAAAAATTACTAATATTATATCTGTAATAATGGCTCTATTTTTTATTTTATCAACATTTTTATTTAATAAAATTGCTCCAATATATTGAATAAAATTTATTACATTTGAACTTATTATATTATAAACACTTGCGCCAGATAGTCCTCTTAAGCTTGATGTTGTTATTGTTAAAAGTTCTGGTATAGATGTTGCATATCCTGCAATATTTCCAACTGTTTTAGGTTTTAACTTTAAACTTTCAGCTAATTTTCTTAAATTTGTTACTAAAATATATTTTGATATTAAGACTATTAAGGCTGAATAAATTATAAATTTTATTATTTCTAAAAACATATACTTTCTTCTCCTTTTTTAGTTAGAGTAAAGTTTTGATGAATTGGGATTTGAATATGTTGAAATTATTGTTTTTGAGTGCGCCCGTAATAACTTTAGAAATTCTTAATTGATTTTTAGGTGAATGTTCACGTCGAGCGCTAGCGAGGACTAAGTGAAAGGGTCCCAAAAAATCAATTTAGAATTTCTTAAATTATGAAGGAAGTCGAAAAAACAATAATTTCAACATATTCAAATCCCAATTCATCAAACTTTCACTCAAACCACCCTACTTTTTAGAATTTTTCCACATTTTATTGATATTTATACAAAAATATTATATAATATCTGTATTATTTATAGATATTGGAGGCAATTATGGAAGAAGTACAAATTGGAAAAGTTTATCGTCATTTTAAAGGTAACTATTATTTTGTAGAAAATATTGCATACGATTCAGAAACAACAGAAAGAATAGTAGTATATAAACCTTTATATGAAAGAACTGATAAAAGACAACTTTGGGTAAGACCTGAAATAATGTTTTTGTCGGAAATCCCAATAGATAGACCTGATAATATAACAGGTCAAAAACATAGATTTGAAATAGTACAAGATATTGAAAGAGATTATTTAAAATAACAATTTTAATATTTTTAATTGGAGGTAAATTATGATAGATATAAAATTTTTAAGAGAAAATCCTGATGTGGTAAAACAAAACATAAAAAATAAATTTCAAGACCACAAACTTCACTTAGTTGATGAAGTAATTGATTTAGATAAAAAAAATAGAGAAGCAAAATTAAATGGAGATAATCTAAGAGCTGAAAGAAAATCTTTAAGTGCTGAAATTGGAAATCTTATGAGAAATGGCAAAAAAGATGAAGCTGAAAGTATTAAATCTAAAGTTCAAGAAATTAATTCTAAACTTGAAGAAAATGAAAAATTAGAAACTGAATATGCAGAAGAAATAAAATCAAGAATGATGAAAATTCCAAATATTATGGATGCATCTGTTCCTATTGGTAAAGATGATAGTGAAAATGTAGAAGTTGAAAGATTTGGAGAAGCAACTGTTCCAGATTATGAAATTCCTCATCATGCAGATATTATTGCAAGATTTAATGGATTAGATAAAGAATCTGCTGGACGTACAAGCGGTGTTGGTTTCTACTATTTAATTGGTGATGTTGCCAGACTACATGAAGCTATGCTTGCATATGCTAGAGATTATATGATTAATAATGGTTTCACTTATGCAATTCCCCCATTTATGATTCGTAGTGATGTTGTAAATGGTGTTATGAGTTTCGAAGAAATGGATGCAATGATGTATAAAATTGAAGGTGAAGATTTATTCTTAATTGGTACATCTGAACATTCTATGATTGGAAGATTTAAAGAACAATTAATTAAAAAAGATGAATTACCAATATGTATGACATCTTATTCACCTTGTTTTAGAAAAGAAATTGGTTCTCATGGATTAGAAGAAAGAGGATTATATCGTGTTCATCAATTTGAAAAACAAGAAATGATTGTTTTATGCGAACCTGAAGAATCAATGGAATGGTACAATAAAATGTGGAAATTAAGTGTTGACTTATTTAGAAGCTGGAATGTACCTGTAAGACAATTAGATTGTTGTTCTGGTGATTTAGCTGATTTAAAAGTAAAATCATGTGATATTGAAGCTTGGAGCCCAAGACAACAAAAATATTTTGAAGTTTGCAGTTGCTCAAATTTAGGAGATGCTCAAGCTAGACGTTTAGGAATTCGTGTAAAGAGTGAAAAAGGAAATTATTACTTACACACATTAAATAATACAGTTGTTGCAACACCTAGAGGACTAATCGCTGTAATAGAAAATAATTATAATGAAGATGGAAGTGTAACAATTCCAGAAGTTTTAAGACCATATATGGGTGGAGCTGAAAAAATAGTTCCTAAAAAATAAAAAGAGAGGAAAAATTTTAAATGATAATAAATAATCCAAAATTTGAAGTTTCAGCAGTAAAACCTGCTCAATACCCCAAAAATGATTTTCCTGAAATTGTTTTAGTTGGAAAATCTAATGTTGGAAAATCTAGTTTTATAAATACTATGATAAATAGAAAAAAATTAGCAAGAACAAGTAGTGAACCTGGAAAAACAAGACAAATCAATTTTTATAATATGGATGAAAAGTTCTATTTTGTTGACTTACCTGGTTATGGTTTTAGTAAAATGTCTAAAAAAGAACAAGAACAAGTTGGTAATTTTATTGAAGAATATCTTTTCAATAGAAAACAAATTGCATTAATAATATTTTTAGTTGATATTCGCCATACACCTACTGCAAATGATAGATTAATGTACGATTATGTTATTCGTTCAGGTCTTCCTTGTATAATTTTGGCTAATAAAGCTGATAAAATTGCAGTTACTAAAGTATCTGCTGAAGCTACAAAATTACAAAAAGCTTTAAACCCTATTGGAGATATTCCTACTTTTCCTTTCTCTTCTGAAAGAAAAGTTTATATGGATGATGTTTGGAATGAAATAGAAAAATATATTTAGAATTTAAAAAATAAAAAGTTTGGAAAAAATGGCTATACCATTTCTCCCAAACTTTTATTTTTTAATTTTAGTGACAGCATTTTTCTTTTTTGTCTTTCTTTCTATTACAAATCATTATTATTATTGATAATATTAAAAGTAATGCAAGAATTACAGCTAAGACTATTATTGCAGCAAAAGATGATAAGATTTCTGAAGCTATAGCAGCAGCACCAACTAATAATCCTACGACAAAAGCTAAAGCTATTGCTAATATAATAGTAACAATACCGAAGCATTTGTTATTATTACATTTTTCTTTCTTTTCTTTACAGTAAAATACTTCTTGTGGCTCCATAAAAGTCACCTCCATATAACACATTATTTTTTATGATGTTATACTATATACTATGTCAAAATTTGTAGAATGTTACCTATTATCTTTCTTCTTCACTTTCCTCTTTATTTTTAGCTACTTTTGTATTACTATTTTCAACACTTTCTTGACCATTTTTTATTGAGTCTCTTACTATATGTGTTAAATATTTATATTCTGAATATTCACCATCAGAAGCTTTTACTAAAGCATTTCTTACATAACCAAAATTTTCTAAAATTAAATTTCTATCCATTTTAAATCCATGCTCTTCAGCAAATCTAAAAGCATATGTAATAATAGTTCTAGTATTTCCATCTCTAAATGGATGAACTTGCCATAATCCAGCAATTAATTTTGAAAATTTTAAAGCTTTATCTTCTAATTCTATATTATTCCAATTTATACTATTTATTTCATTTATGTACTTTTGAGCTTTTGGAATTATCTCTTTTGGGTAGGAATATCTAACTGTATCTCCACCTAATACTTCTTCTGACTTTTCCATTGGAACCGTTCTAAACTCTCCAGCCCAGTCATAAATATCGCCTAAAACATATTTATGAATATTTTGAATATATTCTAAATCAAATTTGTGACAATCTACATTAGCATCTACACTTAGCAATTTTACAAAAGATATATCTGACTCTGCTTTTCTAAGTTCTTCATAGTCCTTTATTCCTAATTTATTTATTAATGTTCCTGTATCTTTGTATACATATGGATCTTCCATTATTTATTACCTCCATTTGTATATTTTTCTAACACCTTCTTTTGAATTTCTTCAATTTCAATTTTACCATCAATATATTGCTTAGCTAATTGCAGAACATCATCACTTGGCATATCTGCTCCTAATAAAGAAATCCCTAGTGCATTTTTCACTATTTCTTTTCTTTCTTCTTTTGTAGTCTCTGAAACAAGATATTTCTTTTCCATATATTTTTTCCTCTCAACAAATACTATTTCTTAATTTTCTTCTTTTTCTATTTTCTTAGTAATTGCTTTCAATGCCTTTTCTCTTGGCAACATTATTATATGTCCGCACCCTTGACATTTCAATTTAAAGTCAACACCTATTCGTGTAACTTCCCATAATTTACTTCCGCAAGGATGCTGTTTTTTGGTTCTAACAATATCTCCAACTTCATATTTATTATATTCCATAATTTTCCTCTACTTTTATAATAAATTATATAGCTTTGTTAAATCTTTGAGCCATTCTGTCTTTTCCTAATATTTGCATAATTTCATACATATCTGGAGTATTTGTTCTTTTTGTTAAAGCTATTCTTAATACTGTACTTACATCTCCAACATGAGCTTTGTACATATCTGGATTTGCTTTAAATTCTTTTACTTCTTTTGCATAACCCATTTCTCCAGCTAATTCTTTTATTTTATCAAACCATGCTTGTTTATCATCATTTTCATCATAATATTTTTCTACATATAATTTTAATATTTTTGAAATTGATTCTTTATCATTTATAACTTGATAAGGGTATTCATTTTCATCTTTTGCAAATTCTTCATCATACATATAAGAAATATTTTCTTTTACATCTGACCATTTTGAAATATCTTTTCTTGGCTTTTTGTTTCCTCTTTCTATTCCAAAAACTTTTAAAGCATATTCTTTATCTTCTAATAATTTTTTTAATTCTGCATCATATTTTGTTGCCCACATATTAGCATTTTCATATACTTCTTCAGCAGTCATTTTTGATATTACAGTTTTTGATACATCTAATAATTTAACCATATCAAATAATGCACCACTAACACTCATTTTATTTAATTGTAATTCAAATTCATTTAATTGTTTATCTGGATTAGCTCTTCTCCAGTTTTCAAAATTAGAATTTGCAATATTTAATAAATATTCTTTAACCGCTTCTGCTGGAATTCCTTCTTCTGCATAATAACTTACTGCAGCCTCAGGATCTTTTCTTTTACTTAATTTTCTTTTATTACCATTATCATTTTTCATAATTGGTGCAATATGTGCATATTTAGGAGCTTTAAATCCTAACTCATGGAATAATTGTAAATGTAGTGGTACTGATGATAACCACTCATCTCCTCTTATTACGTGTGTTGTATGCATTAAGTGATCATCAACTGCATGTGCAAAATGATATGTTGGTAAACCATCTGCTTTTATAATTACTATATCTTGGTCATTTTCTGGGAAATCAACCTTTCCTTTAATAACATCATGATGTTGTATTTTTCTATCTTCTCTTCCAGGAGATTTAAATCTTATTATATAATTTTCTCCATTTTGAATTCTTTTCATAGCTTCTTCAACTGGAATAGTTCTACATTTTGCCCAAACACCATAATAACCTGGTCTAATTTTTGCAGTTTCTTGTTTAGCTCTTATTTCTTCAACATCTTCTGGAGTACAGAAACATGGATATGCTTTTCCTTGTTCAATTAAGTATTTTGCATATGCTTGGTAAATTTCTTTTCTTTGACTTTGTTTATATGGTCCATAATTTCCTTTTCCTTCATTTTCAGAAATCATTCCTTCATCTGGTTCAAATCCAAAATCTTTTAAAGAATTTACTATTCCGATAATTCCATTTTCAACTTCTCTTTTTTGGTCTGTATCTTCTATTCTTAAGAAGAATACTCCATTTGTTTGATTTGCTAATTTTCTAGCTATTAACCCTTGATATAGCCCTCCAATATGAACAAATCCTGTAGGACTTGGAGCAAATCTTGTTACTATTGCTCCTTCTGGTAAATTTCTTTCTGGGTATTTTTCTTCATAATATGATATTTCCTTTGCATCTGGAAATATTAAGTTTGCTAAATCTTTATAATCCATGTTTATTTCTCCTTTTTCCCTCCGAATTAAACCTCCATTATAATTGGTATAATCATCGGTCTTCTTTTTGAAATTTTCTCTTAGTATCTATATTCCTCGTTTGTGTTGATATTCAATGTTTTTACTATTTTTAGAAATTAGCTCTATTTTTATAAAAATTAATGGGTTAATAACAAATTAATAACAATTATCATTATTTTCAAATTCCTCTATCATTGTTTTTATTTCATTGACACTATACCCATTATTTAATCCTATTTTAAACATTTCTAAAAAAATTTTTTCTTTTTTATTGTATTTCTTACTTAATTTTTTTACTTCTATTAATACCTCTTTGTTATACATACTTTTTTCCTCTCTTTCGTAAATTAATTTATAATTCACTTTTGAAAGGTTGTAATCTTCAGCTATTATAATATTTTTTTCTTTTTTTGTAAATATTTTTTCATTATTTTTTTCGACAACTTTCATATTTCTTTCTCCATACTTTAATATTTCATCTGAGCTCTTTTGATATAGTTATTGTATATTATATTTTATAAAGAGCCATAAATATTTTATGAAAATAGTATTTTCTTTTATGAAAGTCATTTTTTGTCGAATTTTGGGTTTTGTATTAAAAAGAGCTACATCTATTGTAGCTCTATGTTTCCAGTATCATATAAGTCTGTTATTTTTTTACCCAAATTTTCTGCTATTACTAACATTTCTATAAATAGTATTTTATCTACATTATCTTCTATTTCTGATAATTTATGTCTTTCTATTCCTGTTTCTTCTGATAATTCTCTTAATGATATTCCCATCTGCTCACGAATTTCTTTTATTTTTAATTCTACTGTCATAAAAACACCTCAGTAGTAGTCTCTACAATTTTGGTATTTTTATTCAAAAGAAAAGTCACAATATGAACTTGGTATAATTCATATTGTGACTAATCCATTTTTCTTATAATAACTATAATTATTATAGCATATATTTTTTGCTTTGTGTGTCGAACGGTGTCGTATAAAAAAAGAACTATTGCTAGTTCTTCTTTTCTTTATTTTTAACCTTATTTTTATTATAATTATTAGTATATCTTTTAATTTATTTATTTCTTAATTGTTTCTTTGTATAAATTTCGGCTAGTATTCTGTATATTGTTACATTTTTTACTAGATTTATACTTTATTTGCTATTTCTGTTTTTATTATAACACTTTTAGTTTGAAAAGTTTGTCGAAATGTGTAAAAAAAAATATCACTTACAAAGTGATAATTTTTGGGCTAACTGCCTCAAATACGATGTTAACACATAACACTTACCTAGAAAATGGCGTATATAAAAGGACTTACTGTTTAGCTTATAAATATTCTAACAAAAAAAATTTTTTTTGTCAACTTTTTTAAATAATTTTTTAAATAATTTTTTAAATAATTTTTTAAATAATTTTTTAAATAATTTTTAAAATTATTTTTTAAATTATTTTTTAAATTATTTTTTAAATTATTTTTTAAACAAATAGTGCAATAACTAAAATAGCTATGCTATTTTATAGCACTTACCTAGAAAATGGAGCTAACTTTAGATTTACTGTTGCACTATTATATTCTATTATTATTCTTCTCTTATTGTATTTTATTCATATTTTTTATAAATTTATTTTTTGGAAATACAAAAGTAGGTAATATATATCCATTTTCTTTTAATTCTTTTATTTTTGCATCATATTTCCCATTTGTTAGCATATTTGAATATAATAAATTGGAAAACACATCTGCTATTTGTATAAATATATTTTCACTCGAATCATAATAATGTACATTAGCAGTATCAACTAAATCCATGCTTAATACTAGCTCTTGGTTTAAATAATCCTCTAACGAAAATTTTGAATCGGTTTTTACGTTTCTTTCATCAATATGCAAATATATTTCTCTATCATCAATATATCCTCTTTTTTTAGAGTTAATTAAAAATAATTTTATTAAATAATTAAATGTTCTTGCTTTATTTTTTATAAATTTATCACTAATCATACTATTGTCTAAAATAATATATCTAACTTCGAATAAATTATTTCTACAAAAAAAATCAAGAAACTTTATTTTCAATTCTTCTGTCAAACAACTTCCTTTTAATTCTATGAAATTTCCATTTTCATCAAACATTTTATTATATTTATCTGTTTCTTTTAATTCTTTTAAATTTTTTCTTATAAATAATTTATATACTCTTTTTAATTTATCTTTATCTTTAGGAATTACTATTCCAATAACAAAATATCGTTTTAATCTTGTGTTTAATGGATTTATACTTCCTGATTCATCAATGTACATATTCATCATTTTAGATAACCTCTCATATTTTTAAATTTGTTTTATTCTAGCATATTTTGTCGAAAATTACAATCCTTATTTTCCATTTTAAGCCATTTTATTTTTTAATTAGGGTAATTGTATCCCCTCAAAAACGCAAAAAAGAGACAAGCTGAAATTAATCAACTTGCCTCTTAATTTTATCTAACTCCACCTGTCCATTTAGCAAATCCTATTTTATAATTACCTGTTCCAGAAACATTATATCTTACCATTGGTCTTCCATTAAATATTCCAAAACAATCACATTCTTCGTATGGGCTTAAACTTCCTATTACTTTTGTTAAGCTTGTATCTGCATATATAATTTCTTTTGTTGAACCGTTTTTATATCTTCTCACTGGTTCATCACTCCCTTCAACTTTTGGTACTGCTACTGTAGTTGTAGCTTGTCCTATTTTATTTGCTACATCATTTTTGAATTGTATCCAAGCTTGTTCATTTCTTACATAGTATCTTGGACATTCTTTTCCTGTTACATCATAATGTCTTATAATTGCATCTATGCCTAAATTATATCTTTTGCATATATCTGCACATAGTTCTACTAAACTGTTATATGTATTGTCATTAAACTTTCCTTCCCAATCTGGGTGACAATCTTCTATTCCTATTGACTTTCTATTCATTGAATAACTACCACTATGGAAAGCTACTTCATTTTCTGGTATACATCTTATTATTTCGCCATTTAAACCGATTATATAATGAGATGAAGCATATGTCTTATGTGATGTCGCTAAGCTTTCAAAATAGTTTCTATTGCCTAATGCTGAGCTTCCTGCATTTCCAACCCAATGAACTACAATTTTTTCAATTTTATTTTGCTTTTCTCCACTTCTTGAATATGGATTTATTGTTAATAGTCTATCTTCTATATTCATTATTCGTTTGCCTCCCCTCTTGTATCTTCTTCTGCAAGTTCCATTGTTTCTACAATTTCATCTTCCATAACTATTCCTCCTTACTATTAATTGCTTTTTGTCCTAACAAATATGTTCCAATAACTCCTTGTACTACTGCAATTACTTGTACTATTTGTATTGCATATGGTATTGTTATTCCATCTACTGCATTTATTCCTGCTACTAATGCACTTACTATTGCTAATATATTTGTTAAGTATTTTGCTATTGTTTTTAATTTTTCCATATTAGTTCACCTCCTACATAAATTTGCTTAGCCCTAATGCAAAAGCTATTGCTGTTAATATTATTCCAGTTACAAAAGAAATTACTTGCTTTTTTACTTGTTTCTTTGTGTCTTCATAGTCCTTAATTGGCTTTTCTTCTATTATTTTTAAGCGTTCATTCATTTTGTTTTGGTCTTCTCTCATTGCTTTCATTTCTGTTGCTATTTCTCTTACACTTAATGTTAAGTCGTATATATTTTCTACTTTATTCTCAACAACATCTATTCTTTTTGTATTTGACTTTTCTCGCTCTTCTAAGTGTGCTACTTTTAAATCTAATTCTTGCATTTTTACACCTCCTATTAACTAAATGATATACTTGTCCAACTGCTTGGTGTTCCAGAAAAACATTTTCTCATATATATTTTTTTATTATAAGTTGCATGGTCTAATAAAGTTGTTGCAATTTGTATATAATAAGAATCATTATAATATATTTGTAATATATACCAATTTGAATTTTCATCTGCTGTATAAGCGACTGGAGGATTTTTCATAGGCATTCCACAAAATAGACCATTTTTTTCTTTGTAAAGTGTATTAAAATCTCCACTCCATATAACTTTAGCATTTGCTAAACTCCCTAATGCTGTATTAATACAATTAACGCTTGGAACTTTATTTGTTTCGTTTCCTTTTAAAGTATTAACAATATCATCTTCAACCTTCTCATACCCCTCAGGTACTACATCTCCCTCAAAGTCTACTATTGCCCCTGCTGGTATGCTATCATTAGCTTGTAGTACTACTTTCTTTATTTCTCCGTTTGAATCTCTTACTTTCATATTTTCCTCCTATTTTTTTTTACTATGTTAATGTAATCTTAAAGCTAATTGGATATACAACTATAGGTGTATTATTTTTTGCATTAAATACAGTTGTACGAGTGCAAGTAAAGTTTATTGTATTTCCACTTACTTCTACACTTATTGAATAATTAGCGGCATCTTTTAATTGAACTCCTTCACCATTTCCATCTAAATATCCATTTATTCCTCTTAATACTAGCTTACAATCATTAATAGTAATATTTTTTATATTTTTAAAAGATTTTGGAGCAATATATGTAAATTGTAATTGTGTTGCATCAGTTGTTAAATTTCCTGGAATTATTGCCCCTTTCGGTATTTCTAGTACATCTCCGCTTTTATAATAAATTAAGTCTTTCATCATTTCTTCCACTAGTCTCATACTTGGTGCATTACTTGTTTTATCTTCTACATTTTCTGTATCTACTATTTTTCCTGAAATCGGTATTGTTGTGTTTTTCTTTTTTATTTTCATAACTTCCTCCTAATCTGTGGTTTTGGTATATTCTATTGTTAAAGTTGCCTGTTGATTTCTATAAGCTTCACTACCTATTTTCATATAAATTTCACCTGAGTTGTTAACAACATAAGTTGCAATTTTATATACATCTGTAAAATAAAAATTTATTGGTAATAATTGATTTGAAGCTGATATAAAAGCATTACCATAATAATTTTTTATAATAAAAGTTTTATCAAAATTTGCTATTTTTGTAGAATTTGTTGTTGATGGTGTAGTAAGAGATAATACCTTTCTATAAAGTGGCTTTCCATCTATCCATGTACCAATTTTTGTTTCTTCTGTTGAATATACTTCTTCACTTTTCTTTATAAATTCTTCATATACTCCATTTGAGTTTCTGACATATATTGAATTTTTATTTTTATTAAACCACACCTTTTCACCAGTTGTCGGTTCTTCTGCTCCCACATATACCTCAGCTTTGCCTAATGTTGAGCCTTCTCCAAAGTCGTCTTCTTCTACTATTATCTTTGCTGAATTTGGTGCTTCTGCTGGGTTACCTATATAGACTTCGTTGCCTTCTACCGCTTCTAGTTTTGCATCTATTTCATCTTTTTTATAATAGCTACTTAAATCTACTTCTGTTGTTCCTATATGCTCCCAACCATTATTGATATAAATAAATTCATCATATACATCATTTTGTTCTGTTTTTGTTTTTGGTACAAAATATATTGTATGTTCATCTATATTATCATTTGGTAATTCTTCTACTACTAATACACTAAATTGATTTACTTGGTCTAGTATGTTTGATTTTATTTCTTGTATTTCCTCTTCTGTGAAATAGTCAATGCCTTTAACTGGCTTAATACCTGGTTCTCCTTGCTCTCCTTTGTCCCCTTTAGGTAAAACTAAATTTAATATTTGATTTGGGCTTTCTCCTTCTAATGTTGCACTTGCTTTTTCTCCAGTTTCTACTGTTCCTATTTTTATATTATTAGTTTCGCCCTTATCGCCTTTATCACCTTTTTCACCCTGTTCTCCTTTTATTAATGGAATATTGGTTATTCCCTCTATATGTATTGATTCAATTTCATTATTTTCTAAATCTCCTATTGTTACCATTATTCATCCTCCTTAAAAGTAATTTCATCAGTTAATGTAATACTTCCAAATCCTAATGTTTTAACATATTTTTCTGACTTAAATTCTATATCATATTGATATGTACCATATGCTAAATTACTTGTGTCATCAGATTCTAATGTAAAATAGAAATATCCATCTTCGTAATTTATTCCATTTTCAGGAAATTCTTTTTTTATTAATACTTTTTTACTATTGCTGTTTTGTTTAACTGTAAAATACACATTATCGCTTAATGTCGGAATAATAGGATTATCATATCCATCTTTTATTTGAAATTTAATTACTTGTGTATCGCCTCTTGTAAATTCTAAATCCATATTTTTCTCCTTTCTATTGTAAATAACCATATATATTTATTGCAGCCCAAACAAAACCAGTTTGAGCAAAACAATCCTTTGCAACAGAAGGTATTGAGTTTGTTGTAGCTATTTTAATTCTGCAATTTTTCTTTATCTTACTAGCAATATTTTTTGAAACTACCTCTGTAACTTTTAAATTGCTCGAACTTGGAACTTCTGCTGTAAAACTATTATTTGAACTATTAAAACAATCTAAAATTTCATTATATGTGATTCCTCCAAATTCTGATTTATATTCACTTTGTTCTTCACCTTGAACATAAACATTATTTGAAATTTCTGCTATATAGCATTTAACATTTCTAGCATATCCATAAACTGTAGAGCCACTTTTCATACTTGTTTTTGTTGGAATGTGCCTTAATTTTAAATATGCAGACGTTATTGTAAAATTACTTGGTACAGATATATCAATATACAAACTATATTTATCTGCACTAGAAACATAGCCAGGTATAAAACCTAACCACCAATATTCCCCAGCACTTTTAGAATCTCCATTAACTTCTGAAATTCCCTTAGCTAAAAATTGTAAATTTGATAAAACACCACCGTTTCCAATTAGCTTAGTTCCATTAGAAAGTATCAAGCCATCTTTACTAATAGTAACTAACTCTTTTCTATTTGCATCCAATACTTGTAAAAAACCATTTGTATTATTTTCTCCTCCTAATTTCAAAGAGCCACCTTTAATTCTGTCAGCATTTAAATAACCTGCTCTTATAAAATTAGCATTTATAATACCATCTAATCCAATAATTGTTTGATATTGTCCATCTATTCCATTACTTGAAATATCTAGTGCATTTTTCCCAATTCTTAATACTGTTTTTGCTTCTTCTAAAACATTTGTATCAGCAATATACATAATTCCATCTTTTTTTACAACATAGCCACTATTTTGTTTTATTACTTCTTCAACTATTTTTTGTATGTTTTCCCACATAGAATCTAATTTATATTTTTTTATTAATTGCTCTATAGTCTGTGGCATCATACTATCTTGTCTACTTGTTTTTTGTGGTTTTATATCAAAATCCATCTTTTCCTCCAATATTAAAAGCACCTACATTTCTGTAAGTGCTTTATGTTATTCTTATTTTTTATCTTTAAAACAACTTTATATTTTCTTGGTAAAAAAACAATAAGGTTAAAAATATTAATATATAATTTGTTATAATTGTATAATTATCAAAATGTTCATCTGATATGTTTTCTTTTGTTATGACATGCATAACAGCCATAATTACAATAGAAGCAACTGTCCATATTACAGTAGGAATTATAGCTAACATCAATCTTACTACTACATATTCAAGAAATTCCAACATAAAAATCACCCTCTTTATTTTTTTATCTATTATACATCTCATCCAATTTTATTAGCATTTCTTGATTTTCAGGTATATATTTATTATTTAACTTTATTTTAAAATCATTTCCAGATTTATTCAAAATTACAAAGTATTCTCTTTTTGCTGTCAATTCTATACCCTTTATATTTTTTAGATTTGTATAATTTAGTGAATATATTATTTTAGCATTCTTTAATATTTTTTCTGTTTTTTCTTCATTTTCTCTTGAAAACAAATATAGTGTTATTATAACAGAACCTATAGTAAAAATCAAACTTAAAAATCCATATTTATCAAAAGATAATATTCTATTTACTCCTATAAATATAGCAACAAATAAAATAATAAACCAAACTCTAACAATAATAAATTTAAATTTATTCATAATATTACTCCTTTTATTTAGATTTTATCATGATTTTTTTGCATAATTTGTCGTATTATGTCAAAAAAGTAATATTATTTTACATATTTGTAAATAGGTATCATTGATTTTGTTTGTATTTTTCCGTCTTTATCTATTTTGAAACCTATATTTTTCAATATTTCTGTTCTTTCACTATAGTTTAGATTTTTACTACTATTTACAAAATTCACTATATCATTATCATAAGTATTTATATCTTCTATTTTACAAATAATCTTCTTATAATCTTGTGACAGTTCTTCATCAGAGATAGAATTTAGATAATTATATACTTTTTGCTTTTTGCTTCCTGATATTGTTTCTCCATCTGTGTCTTTATCGTTTTCAAATGTTTGTGTTTTATATTTTAAATATTGATTAATTGGTAATCCTAACTTATCTACCAAAATTGTTTTTTTGTCTTTACTATTAATGTAATTCTTATAAATACTTTCTTTTTCATCTTTACTATAATTAGAATCAACTAATATTTGTATTTTGTCTTTATCTTTTAATTGTTCATTATCTTTAAGTTCACCTTTATCGACTTTTTCTTGTTTTAATTTACCCGTTTGATATTTAAAATCACTATAACTTTTTAAAGAAATATTAGAATTTTTATTTTTTTCTTTTTCTTCATCTGACAATTCATTCCAATCCCCTTTTATATCTTTATAGTATTGACTGTTATCTATTGTTGCATATCTATCATTCTTATCTAATTTTTCAAAATTAGATAATTTGTTTTCTACTATATCATTTATTTTTTTTTGTATATTTCTTACTTTTTCTTTTTTGTCTTTATCTGATATATTTGAGTTCTGAATTTCTCTTTTTTGTTTATACAAATCTGACATTTCTGTTGATTCATTTGTAAAATATTTATATTTTATTTTATCTTCATCTGTAGCATTTAAACTATTTTTAGTCTTTTCTAGTTCTTCTGTTTTACTATAATATTCACTCACATTTTTATTTTTCATAACTGAATCTGTTGTAAATTTATCTTCTAGAATATTATTCTCTGCTTGTGGTGTCATCATTGGTAGAACTATGTCACCTATTCCTCCAGAATATTGGTCTAATACATAATTAATTTTTTTAGGACTTATTTTTAAATTTTTGCCTAAAAATTTACTCAATTCATCTGTACTCTCATCGTATTGTTCCGCAACAGGTAAATTTTGTAATCTTGTATTCACAATGTCACCACCAAACCATGATTTATTATCAATAGTTTGTTTTATTGGTGCAATAATATTGTCTGTTATAGGATTATTGGGAGCTAATTGATTTATCGTTGTATCAACTAATGATTTCCAATCAACTTCTTTACCTTCTATTGTTTCTAATGTTCTTCTTGCTATTCCTCCTATAACACTTGATACTCTTCCCTTTGGAATCCTAAAGAATTTTCCATCACCCAACTTAAATAAAAAATAATTATCCTTGGTATATTCAGGTAAATCCTCATAGTCATCATCATCGCCTAACAACAATCCATTTATTATAGCAGGTGTTATTTGATATGCAGTTGCTTTTAACATCAAATTAGCATACCCCTTCCATCCATTCTTGCCTGATACATTTCTATATGCTTTATCAAGTCCTTGAACAGATGCATTTAAAAAGTTAGCACCATATTTATTAATAGCTTTCGTTATGTCTCCTCCTCTTTTAAAGTTTGTTGTAATATCTGCTGCATTATATAGTGCTTCATCTATACTTCCTTTATGTTCAATTGTTGAAATATATTCAGCAAGTCTTGGTGCTTGTTCTAAAACTTCATTTACATCTTTTATTTTATTCACAAATTTTTTAACTGGATTTTTGGTTTTTGCTGGAAGTATTCCTTTATTATAATCGAAATACGTATTCGCAGTTCCTCCATTATTTTTATAGCTTTGATACCAGCTACCATCTGTTGCAATATTATATAATGCCTTTGTCCAATTTTTAACAAATGTTGCACCATTATATTTAGAATTAAATAAAGCATCTTGAAAATCTTTAATAGGATTATTCATTGCAAATCCAACACTATAAGTAGTCAATAATTCTCTCTGTGCTTTTGACATTTTTTCTATTGGAGTTAATATAGCTTTTGCAACTTTACTATTATTAATTTTATTTTGTAGAGTATCTTTAGAAAAAGCACTATATAATTCATCACTTATTTTAAATTGTGTCATCTCACCATCTTTAAAAATAGTAAATGTATTTTTCCCTTTTCCTTCACTATCAATTACATTACCAGCTATTGTTTGCATTGCCACTGCATCAAAATCAATTCCAGAAGTAATAGTTGAATCCTTCCCTAATGTTTTATATAATTCAATTCCGAGATTATTTATCCTTATTGCTTTTTTTATAGCCATTGTTTGCTCTGCCATACTTTCCTTTACTGATAGTATATCTAAATTACTTTCAGTTGCTTTTTTTAATACATTTCCACCTACTCTGTCATCTTCATATTGTGATATATTATCTGTAATATCTCTAAAAGTTGGCACATAATCTCCATACATTTTTTTTAGGTTTTTGTATGTTGTTTCTGATACCAAACCATTACTAACTAAATCTTTTATATTATTATCATTATATTTACTTACATCTTTTGCCCATTCTTTAAATTGTGGATATTTTTTTTCATAACTGTTAACAATATTTTGTGAATATGTTGCTGAAATTTCTTTTCCAAATATACCTTTTTCATGAGCATATCTTGATATGTTATGTTTATTTAATAAGTAGTCTTCAAATTCTTTAGATACATTCATATCTTGAGCAGGTTGAAAAATATCAATTATTGATTTTCCTACAACTTCTCCTTTAGAATTTATTTGATTATCTCCTATAGAAATTTGAGATTCATTAAAAGTATTCATTGTTCTATCATATAAATATGTTAAATTTTTATTTCCTGTTTTTTCTGCTAATTTATCTATATAATGTCCTTTATTAACAAATTTTTGTGCTAGTGTATCTTTTATTTCTTTTATACCTACTTTTTCTTTGCTTCTTTTTGCTTTTATATAATCAATTGTAGGACTATTTTCAACACTATTTTCTCTCAATTCATTTTGTAATTTCTCAACTTCATCAATTGTGGCTATATTTACCTTTTTTGTTTCTTCTTTAATTGCATTTAAATCTGATATTTTGCTATCATTGGCTATTTGAGCTGATGCTCTATATGGTTTTATATCATCCGTATTTGTATTTTCTTTTGTTGGTAAATTAGAAGAATTATCTTTTATCTCTTTTCCATATAATTTTTTATGAAAATTATCTAAGCTAAAATCTATTGTCATATTAGTTTCTTGAGACAATACATTATTATAGTCTACCTTTTTACCAGTTTTTAATTCAGAGAACCTATCGCAAAGAATATCTTTGGCAATCAAATAATCACTAGGCATTTTTCCTGTTTCACTTTTCCAAAACTCTTGTTTTTGTTTTTCAAAGTTAGTGTCTTCAATTATTTTTTGAATTGATGGTTTTATTACATCTTTGCTCAAATCGTTATTATGTAAAATATCACTTTCTAAAGTTTCATGATATACCATTTTTTCTGTTCCAAAATTCTTAGCTTGATTTCTATCAATATAAATCTTATTTTTGTCTGAATAAGAAGCTCCTCCATAATACAAATCATTTTCATTTCCATCAAAAAAAGACAACACTTTATTGTATTGTCCTTGTACATCATTACTTATTTTTTGTTCTGCACTGGTAAGTTCGTTGTATTTAATTGGTTTAATTGACTTTTCCCATTTTTCATATTCTGTTCTTGTGTATTGCTTTGGTTGCTGTGCCTCCTCGTATACCCTGGACAACTCTCTATTGCTTTCCAGCATTCCTCCCAATCGAATTGACTCATTACTACCACTCTCACTTTCTTTGGCATTATTATACAATATTTCTTGATTATTTGCAATATTATTTATTTTATCTGTACTAAATACTGCTATTTGCCCATAAGTGTTATCTATTACACCATCATATCCTAGTTTTTGTATAGCATTTGCTTTTTCTTCTGAATTTAATTTGTCATATAACATAAAATTTTTTTCTTCCTGAGAAGTATATGGGTCTTTTAGTAGTTTTAATTCTGTTTTATCTAACTTACTTATATCTGTTTCTTTTGCCAATTGACTCCACAATTGTTTATAATCTTCTTCAGTGTTTATAATATATGGGTTATTTAATTCTATATCTTGTTGTTTTACATTCTTACCATATTTTGATGCCGTATTTTCATTATCGGAAAAATATACTGCTTTTCCAAAATCCCCTTGGTCATGTTTGCCAAAATATTTTAAATCAAAATTATCAAAATTTTCATCTGTTCCATGATAGCCTTTAATTTTTGTACTATTTTCTATAATATTAGAATCTGGAGCATTTTTATTTTTGGTTGGTATAATTTGTTGTTCTTGTGAATTAAATTGATTTTGTGTAGGATTTTGTTGTGAATTTTGGTTATTATTTATTATGTTTTGTGCTTGTTTTAGGACATCTTGTGTATTGCTATCTAATTCTTTTCCTGTATAATAATCTTTGTATTTGTTTACTTGCTGTTCTACACTATCTAACATCATTTTTGATGCATCTAGTTGTTGCCCAGCTTCTTTCACAGCATTTTGAATTTCTTGTCCTGTAATCTTTTGATTACTATGTAACTTTTCAACTACTCCTGTACAAGACTGAATACCTAAATTAGCACCACCTAATATAGCACTTACTAATCCTCCATTTATTCCATCTTGTAACATTTTTTGTCCTATTCCTTCCCACTGTGCCTTATCTTTTCCTGCTACTGTTTGGGCTGTTAATTCTTGAATAGGGTCAATTATTGCTTCTTGAATAATATTATCAGCAATACCGATTCCATAATTTTTTAATACTGTTTTCATGCTACTTTTAGTAAGTTCTTTAGTTCCTTCTTTTACTATCTCTTTACCAGTACCTTTTACTAATGCTTTTACTCCTTTTCCTGCTTTAGATAGATTTTCTATTCCTATCATTTCAGAAGCACCTTCCATTAATCCCATAATGCCAGAATATTTTTGAGCTTCTTCATCGTTCATTCCTCTTTGTTTAGCATCTTCATAATATTGTCCACTTGCTGAACCTGTCATATATACAATTCCAGCACCTGGTACAAATCCAGGTATCATTTGACCTATTGATGGAGCAAGTTCGGCAGTTTTCTTTAAAATAGGATTATTTATAGTATCTATATTTTTTTGGATTTTTTCATTATTATTGTTAATTTTTTCTTTAAGTTTATTTTGATAATTATCTTGATTGTTCTTCATATTATTGATATATTTATTATTTTGTTCTAACATTGATTTGGCTTTTTCATCATTTGGATTTTTATTTAATTGTTCTTGTAAAAATTCATTATTCATATTTACAGCATTATTAAAAGAGTTATTTCTTGTACTTCTTTCTAATTGTTGTCTAAAATAATTTATACCATTATTAATCCCTAATCCTACATTTTGCACATTTTTTCCTGATTCATTCGCAATACTTTGCACTTGCTCCCAAATAGAAGTTTTATTATTTTTATATAATTCATTTGTAGAAGTCTTAATATTATTATAACTTGGTGTATTCTTATATGCTTTTTTCAAATCTCCAATCGTTGTAGTATGTTTATTTGTATCATATGAACCGTGCTGTGTAACATAATCATTAAATTTTTGATTTGCTTCATTTTGAATATTTTGTGCTTCTTGCCTATTTTTATTTATTCTTTCTTGTTGTTCCTCTAGTGCTTTTTTTCTTTCATCTTCTGTTAAATCTGACAATCTAACTAATCTCATATTAATTCACTCCTACATATCCATAATAGTTCAAAAGTTCATCTACACTTGAAAAAGTCTTTCCTGATATGCCGTCCTTTACAGCTCCTTGATTACCAGGCTGTTGTAATATCGTCATTTTTCCTATAACATCTTTTGCTGTAGGTTGTGTAGTAGATTGTTCAGAGGAAACTTTTAAACTTCCGCTACTACTGCTCTTCTTAGAACTACTTTTGCTAGTAGACTTCGAAGAGCTACTTGTTCTACTAGCACTAGCTTTTTTTGATAATTCATATTGTTTTTGCCATTGACTATCTGACACTGCATCTCTTTGTTTTTGATAATCAAAAGTTTTTTGCCATTGACTATCTGAAACACTATCCCTTTGTTGTTGATAATCATAATTCTTTTGCTTCCATTGATTTTCAATCTCATTTTGTCTAACTTGTTCATCAAATGTTTTTTGCCATTGATTATCAGATACTTTGTCACGTTCTTTTTGATACAAATATTGTTCTCTATTTTGTCTTAACTCATAATTCTGTGTTAATAATTGTAATCTTTGTGCATATAAATCAACCGCTGCTTGAGCCTGTTGTACACTTCCTTGTTGTCTTGCTTGTGCAATTTTAAAATCATAATCACTTTTTAAATCTCTTGCATTATTTAATGTATCTGTTACATTTTTTTGGTATGTATTATATAATGCTGTTTTTGTTGTTTCCGCATATCCACTATTAGCTAATCCTTGTTGTGCCAATTGTTCTGCTTGTACACCATACTGATTTGTTTGTTTTTGCCAATTTGAATATAAACTTTGATTTGTTTTATCAACATCTTTATCTATCTTTTCTTTTTCTCTATTTAATTCATCAGTTTGTATTTGAGTTTGTTGATTAATTAATTCATTTTGCTTTTTTTGTTGTTCATTTAATAAATTATTTTGCTGATTCATTAAACTATCTATATCTTCATATCCAGTCGCCATATTTTTTTCTCCTTTTAATTAATTCTTTTCCATATATAACAAGTAATATATGGTTGTAAAAGTGAAACAGAAGTAGAACCACCTGAACTTGTTGTTTGTTGACCAGAACCAGCTATTGTATGAATGTGTCCTTTGCCTCCACCAGTTTTTCCTGTTGTATTATTTGTTTCATCTTCATATTGTGGATTTCCTTGGTCTTTACCAATATAAACTCCTGCTCCAATACGAGTTCTGTTATAAGATGATGAACCCCATGAACCAAAAGCATATTTGATATGGCTATGTGATGGAATTTGGTCTACTGTTAATGTTGTACTTCCTGTATTTCCACCGTGATTATGACTTGCTATTGTATGTTTATGTGAAATATCCACTGCTTTATTTCCGCCAGTTTTTTCTACTGTGTTAAAATTACCATCGTTTGTATTAATCCCAACTGGTACTCTACCAGCTCCCCATAATTGCCAAGTTCCAAAACCTAAATATGTTGCTGGATTTACATTTTTTGTATCAAAAATTAATTTACCAACATAATATTTTTTCTTATTATCTTCAAGTAATTTTGCATTAACATCTTTTTTTATTTGAGTTACTATATCATCTATCTCTTTTGTTAGAACTTCATTGAGGTAATTTTTTATCACTAAAGAGCCTTCATCAAACTTTCTTTTTAATTCATCTGATTCTAAAGTTGGACTATCAGACAAATTTTCTATAATATTTAAATTTTCTTCTAATTTTGTTAAAGCCATTTTATTTCCTCCTATTTCTTTATATAACCGCCTACAAATGCCTCTATTATCGCACTAAATATACCAAATGGTTTATCTATTTCATCACTATAAAACTTTAATGACATTTCATTCACTTTTTTTTCTTTAATTTTATATATTAAATATGATTTATCTGTTGTTATAAAACTAAAGTTAGCAAAATTCATATTATTAAAAGTAAATCCATTGGATGATTTTTTTGTAACAAATTTATACTCTTCTGATTTATCTGTTCTTTTAGCTATTTTTATTAATCCATTAGGAATTGTCTTTATTTTTGCTATTCCTCCACGTTTATTAGTGGTTTTTAATTGATTATTATAACCAAAATTATCCATTGGTGTTGTCCAATAAGATTGAATAGTTTTTGTATTATCATTCGTTCCTTCTAAAATAAAAATAGAACCTTCTTCGGTTCCTATATATAATTTATCATTGTATTCTTTTAATATAGATGGTTTAATGCGTGATATATCCCAATAAAACCATTCATACTCAAAACTATTTAAACTAGCATATTTCTGTCTACTATCTGCTAGATATATTTTTCCATTTACTAATATAAATAAATATCCTTGATATTCTGTCATCATAGCTTGTTTATAATTATTTTCATTTGTCATTTTTACATCAACCATTGTGCTTCTATGTGCAATAACTTGTTTACTATCTATTTTTTCTGTAGAAATTCCTTCTAATCCATATCGACTTAAATAAACAATATCATCTTGAAAATTACTGCTTCCTACATAACACCCAACACTTACATTTCCCTGTTTTGTTGGGTATATTTTTCCATTCTCTAAGTCTAACGTTGGTTCGTGATAAAACACATTAGCATTATTTTGGTCTAAATTTTTAAAAATCCATAATACATTATTTCCAACAGTCATTCCAGTTATTGCTGAATCACTTGAACCATCTTCATAATAGTCTAAATCACTAATATATTCTGGATTATTTAATTTTGAATGAAATACTGCATTAGGATAATCAGGATTTCCTGTATAAAACAATCTATTATCAAATAATAGTACATTTGTACACTTATTTATTCTGTCAGCATATCCATCTATTGTTTTTGAAAATGTAATAAATACATTGTCATCTCCCAAAGTTGACTTACTTGGTGCTGTATTAAATGTTACTTTTCCATTTGCTCTATCTACTGTAAAATTTTTATTTTCAGTTTGTGTTGTTCCATTTACAGTTGCTACAACAGTAGAATTATCAATATTTTGTGCATCTAAATAATATTCTTTTGATGTTCCATCTCCTACAAAACTATTAATTCTTTTTGGTTGCAACACATTTACATCTTCTAATAATTCGCCTCCACCTTTTCCTCCTGCTTTTCTACTGATACTTGTTCTAGGAATATATGGATTATCATTTTCTATTTTTTTGACCGTGTCTCCATTGTAAGTAAGATAATTTTTTCCATCATTAATATATAATTTATTATTCAATTTATTAAAATTGCTTCTAATATTATTCATATCACTATATAAAATTTTTAAATGTTCATTATCTGGAACACTAGGAAAATTACTCCATTCATATAACATCGTTCCACTATGTATTATAGCTTTAGTTAGCCCAAATATATATATACCATTTATTTTACTATTACTTATTTGAGCTATTTTCCTATAACCTGGTCTAGTTTCTATACAAGTTCCTTGATTATCTCTATAATTTTTCCACACATTTAAAGCATCTGGGCTTCTTTTTATATCAACAAGACTAGGTTCATCTAGGAAATCTACTCCTGTGAAATCAGCATACATTCTTTTTATTCCTGTAGCCATTTTTTACCTCCTAAATATCATATTCACTTTCTTTTAATATAACAGTTGGTATATTTTTTCTAGTATCTAATGATTGCAACTTTCTTTGATATTCGGTTGCGAATGCAGTATAATCAGCACTTGGGTCTGTTTTTAATAAATCATCAGCTACCTTATATGGTAATATTCCTTGAACATCTTCATCAATTTCAAGATAAAAATCATCCGAGGTTTCTTCATTTATTTCTTGAGGATATTTATAATATTCTAAAATAGTCTTTCCCTCTAAATTGTCATTTATACAAATTTTGTTTTGTATAGTATAATAATCTGAATTAATAGGTTTATTATTTTTATCTAATGTTATTATATTTTTAATTTGATATAAATCTGATGGTAAATTATATGCTGTGTAATTATCTTCTTTTTTATCATCATCTATTTCTGCATAAACTTTCATTCCTACAATTTTCTTAGTAAGAGCTAATTCCTTATATGCTAAGTTATAAATAAATGGTATTCTTAATGCTATATCTTCATCTTCTGTTTTTTCTTTTAAATTTGGTGAATATTCTTCGATTAAAGCTAATGCTATTTTTTTATTTTCTCCATATGTCATATTAAGACCTCCAAGTCCGCCAGATTCGAACTGGCTAATCCTTTTACTTGATATAAAAAACAGAGGGAATTAATCCCTCTTGTATTATGGTAATTCTACAGCTTGAACAGTTATATCAGTTGTTTCACCTTTTATTATTACTTTACCAGCATTTTCTCCTGATACATTTTCAAATTTTCCACTTTCAATAACTATTCCATATGTTTTCCCAGAAGGAATAGAAACTTCTAAATCTTCTGTTCCTTGTAAAGAATTGCCTTTTAATATTGTTGCTTTCTTGCTTTCGCTAGAATGCGAATTAGTTATCATAAGTAATATTTTACCATCTAATTTTTCTGTATAATCCACACTAGCCCCTGCAGATACATCTACAGCAACAGCACTTTCAATTTCTTTAGCTTCATTTCTTAATAATTTTGTATTTTCAATTTTTGTCATAGCCATTTTTTATCAACTCCATTCTTTATTTTTATTTTTGATGACATCTTAATACTGCACATTCTTTTGGTCTAACCATTTTACCACCATATGTATTTAATCCTTTTACTGCTTCTGCAAAACCTCTTTCAGGTTCGTATGGTTTTAATTTGTCTATACCGTTGCAATAAGCAAATGCTTTTGATGTTTTAACAATTATATAATCATCTGTTCCATCGTTATAAGCATTGTTTGTCATTTTTACTTTAGCATTATTGTATAAACCTAAGACTCCTTGTGCTATCAATTCATCATTATTTGTTTTTAGTTCTATTAATTTATTTTGGAATAAACTATAAAACCAAGGTGTTAAGTACATAGTAACTTTGTCTTTTGTACTTACTCCTTGGCTCCATAATTTTACAAATATTTCATCAATAGCTTTTTTTGCATCTTCGGCTGTTGAAATTTCTTTTGATTCTGTTTTATAACCAGCATTCTTTGCCATTTGTGTTGCACAGAATATATCTTCTTGTTCTGCCATTCCTCTTGTTGTTTCTTCTTGTAATGCTTCCATTACTCCTTCTGTAGCTTGAGCTTTATCTATGTCATCCATTCCATAATTGAAATAATCAAATTGGTCGATATCTAGATATGTTGAAGCATCTGGGATTCTTTCAGCTGGGTCAATATCTTTATTAGGAATATATTTTTTAATAGTTGGTCTTCCAACATTTAATATTT
>OJNH01000212.1_pt1 | contig 52928 bp, 38 predicted proteins | sample 1597361 | NCBI WGS metagenome assembly OJNH01 (sample SAMEA2452136, study PRJEB22498) | human gut metagenome | biome: human feces; feature: human gut; material: feces | place: Australia | collected 2012
GACTCTGCCCTCTGTGATATGCGCCAAACTAATGTTCTCGGACGGGCTGGGGGGGTCTAAGAAAAAAGCCAAGAGGCTTCTCACTATAAGTTAAAATAATGAGTATAAGAACTTGCTTTGTTTGAAATTTGACAAAGCAAGTTCTTGTGCTCTTTAATCAATTAAATGTAGATGCATCTATTTCCATTGGTTTCAAATCATCATACTTTCATAACGATAATTATAATAGACTTTCACTTTTATCAGAATGCAATTTGCTGTTTTCTAATACATATTTTTTGCTTGTATTGGCATAACAATACACACAAAAATGCTTACAAGTATTATACATACCGATATCCTTGCTAATCATGCAGCCACATACCTTTCTTTGCCCTTTGTCTTTCATACCTTTGGCATCTTTGATTTTGTGTGGCTTAGATAATTGTCCAAACATATCTCGTTCTGGCAGATAACCAGTATTTAGATAGTAGACAAAGTCTTCATCATCTGCAAATAGCTCCTTCATTAACTCACCGTCAATGCAACGATTATGCTCAATGCCATATTGATCCAAATCTGTGTTTTCGGCACAAGTTGCAAGAGAAAGATTCCACCCTTGTTCTTTCCAAATGTCACGCAGTTTAACCAATCCCTCAACTATTTCCGTTCGTTGTTGTTGACTCATTTCTGATAAGCCAACATTCTCTTTTGTAAAGCATTTGATTTCCTTTATCAGATTATTTTGCACTTTACGATATGCCAACACATCGACGAAGCTAAAAACAAGTTTGTCGGTATATCCCTTTAGCATATTGCCAACCTTCCATATTCTAGACAAGAGGACTCTTGGAGTTATTTCTGGAGTTAGGATGAGAGGGTCAAAACGCCAAATAACCTTTTCTTTTCCTATCATCTCGGATAGCTGTTTGAACGTTTCGACTCGTTGCTCTACAGATGGAACATTAGGTTCGAATCCTTCTTTCACATAATCATTTAATGTTACTTGGAAGTAATAATGAATGCCACGCTCATCCAACTCTTTCAGATATGGTAGGATTGGCTTGGGATTTTTCGTCCAAAAAACAATGGCCTTTACTTTTTTGAAAGAAATGTACATAGGCTTCTTGTTGAAAGGGTTGTACCAAACACAATACCCTTTTGCCAAGCGGTTGAAAAACCACTTGGCATAAAAGGCAGGTATATCAGTAGAGCGACTTGCCGAAATGATTATAGGGGCAGTTGCCTCAACGTTGTTTCCTATATCTGTAATAATATTAATTTTATCGAACATTATAGTATTCTTTAAGTTCTGCTTCTACAACTTTGCCAATATTATCGACAAACACTCTGGTTAAAGAGGTAGGCTTCGCGGATTCACCACGTCCTTCTTTGTTGCATAAATTGATGAAATAACGGATATGTTCTTTTATGTCTGTCGGATAAGATCGTCCTGTAAATTGCCAATTTTGTCCTAATCGTCTTACCACATTAGAAGGCAAATTTTCAAAACATTTCAGTTTCGGGAGCCCATATTCATTGTCTTCTAATTTCTTTTTGGAGGCTTTACTAATTTCTTGATGGAAAGAATCCTGCTGTAATAGTTTCTCTATTTTCTTGTAAGCAGCATCACTTGGCTTCAAAAAGTTATTTAGTATATAGAGAAACGCTTTAGGATCTTGTCTCTTTGCTTCCAACTCGATGATTCTGTCTATTTTTGCAATAGTTTCTTGATCAACTTTCCCTTTCGGGAGTTTAGGTCCAACTATAGCCATTATCTTACTTCTAAACTCTGTAGGATGATAAAGGTTTGAATCATTCTCAAAGTTTGCTTCTTTCAATGCTTTATAAGCATTGCTTCGCTTTCCGAGAATATCATCAGCAATGAACATAAACGCCCTTGGACTTTGAACAGCATCCTCCAATCGTGCTGTTTCTTCCACAGCACTTATAATCTTTGCTTGTTTAGATGTTGCAGTCTCTACTTCTACGATATTCTGAATAACCTTAGAACCAATAGAACTTTGACGCAAAGTTGTTGACGATTCTTGGAAAATCGCATTGTTTATTTTAATGTCAAACAGGTACTCATATATAGTGAGCCAAACTTCTTTATAATAGTCTTTTACACCATTTATTAGTGCAGAGGTAAATGTCTTGGGCAAAGAGGCAAAACCTCGTGTTGCTCCATATAGTCCAAAGGCAAGCTTATAGTTGCCAATACCATTCTGAACCAAATAATCTTTTAGTCGGTCTATATTATCACCTTTTTGGCAAAATGCAGCAAAGGAAATCGGAACATCATTTTCTATAGAAAACAAATCAAAACCTGTGTTATCTTGGAAATGACTCAATAAAGAATTGACATAAACACGGATAGGAGAGTTTTTCCAGTTCTCACCCATGATTTGCTGTAAGATGTTTCCACCATTAAATGCAATGGCAAGTGGTTCTTCCACGCCATTTTCTTTCATAATTTTCTTGTATTCCAAGTATAATAAAGACTGCACAAGTTTTTCGTAAAACTCGGGCGTAAAAGAAGGGTCAACTATATGAATGTGCTTGTTTGCGTCAACTTGAATCAAGTTTGCCAAATGCTTCTTTTCTTTCTTAGAAAGTTCGCTTGCCTCTACTTGCAAAACTGCTCTGTTAAGTTTGTCGAGAGCCATTGTATAAGCATCTTGCGTTACATGTTCTACACTTGTCCATAAATCATTTGCATCATAGATGGGAGACAGATGTAACTTATTGCAAAAATCATTATAGACGTTGCAATACTCCAAAAAGCGTACTGATTCTTCAATACTAATACCCAAAGGGTTCTGCTTCAAAAAATATACGATTTTCTCTTTATTCTGTTTTGCCGTTTCGTCTTTCTCTTTAAAAATAGCATTAAAACGCTTGATGTTTTCTACCAAAATGTCATCTTGTTTCTCTGTAGGATGATGTTCTGGAGAATTGATAACAGCAGACAAAGTGTTTCTTAAAACTTTTGCAATAGCTTTAAGTTCACCAATTTCTTTGCTAACTGATAAATTAGCACCAATCAAATAACAATACAAAAATCCCTTAAGTCGATCAATGTATGCATCGTCTCTCTTGTCAGAACAAGTAATTGTTTTAGTTGGTGCATAAGTTGCATTCCACAAAAACTCTGTTTGCTCTGTTTTCGCGAACAAATCCCGAACCTTACTCCAAGTTCCTTTCACTTCATGTCTCCATATTCTGAGATTAGATGAATAAAGTTTGGAAAACTTGTTCTCAAGGCTTTGCTCTGCTTTTGTCAAAACTCCTTGTCGTGCCTCATAACTATCGAAATAGATGAAGCAATGGAATGGATTTAGATAAATCGTACTTGCGCAAGTATAAGTTTCGATTCCATTATTAGAGCCAGAAAGGTTAAAATTATTCGACTCATAATCATCGGTATCTATTTCTATAACCATAGGATAGTTTTCCAAGTCGGCATCGTCAACTTGAAATACTGGGTATTTTGAGTACAAAGTAACAGCCATATCAAGGCTATTTGCCTCAACAGAATAATATCTTCTATTTCCAAAGCCTCTGGTTGCATAGTGTGCTTTAGGAGATATGGATTCTGTGCTGAAGATATTATTGAAATTCAACGTACATGTTGGGATGAAAAGTTTCATAAGCGTTTCTTTTAAAGTTGCAATTTTGTACCACTTGACAGCGTTGTGTCATACACATCTTTTGGCACAGCATCAAACAAACTCGACAAGTTGCCAGAATGCATGATATACAAAGCTCTATATGAACGTGTGATTGCTACATATAGAGGATTCCTATCTTCTTCTCCTTCCACAGTACACTCTGGTAAGAACACATGTTCAAACTGTAATCCTTTAGAACTATGATAAGTCATTAATTTCGGATTGTCTGAATTGAAATCCAGGTCCATGAATCTACCATATTTGGCTTCAACATTCATGCCGTGATTCTTAAAATAATTATATGCTCTTTCAACTTCTTCGTTGTGGCGGAATAAAATACCTACATCTTCCATGTTTCTGTTCTGTATCAAAGATATGATAGCATCATATTGTGCTTCTATTGTTTGATATTGAAGAATTTTAGGCTTTTCCGTACCTTCTTCCGTACAACGCTCTTCAAGTTCGTCATTCTCAGAATTGAGATATTGGGCAAGACGTGCTATCTTCTTTGGAAGACGATGATTAAATACCAATTGTTCTATTGGATATTTGGTGAAGTACTGAATGTCTTCCATTGAAACAGTCACCTTCCCTTTAAGAAATTTATAAAGCTGTTGAGCGGTATCACCATAAATAAGGAAAGCTTTGTTTACTTTAGATTTTAGAATATCAATATCCTCACGAGAAAAATCTTGAGCTTCATCTAATATTATATAATCATAGTTTCCCATTTTCCAACCGCCACGAACAAATGAGCCAAATTGGTCTTTTCCCCAACTAAAGCAAGCATCATAATTAACGACATTTCTTGCAGGAAGCCCTACTTGCATGATGCCATCGTTCATGTATTGTCTCAATGACTTTGTATAAACAACATACAGAAAAGTCCCTTTATGTTCGTCCTGTATCTGTTTCGCTTTCCAAAGTGCAAGTATAGACTTTCCACTTCCTGCACAGCCTTTCACTATATAGGAATTGTCCGTCTTCTTATTTATGACTTTTACTTGGTAATCATCAAGTTCAGAGTCTTTTACATAAAAACTTCTTTTAGCCATGTTTAAATGTTTATGTTAAACGAATCTATAAAATCTTTATTTCCTTTGCTGTTATTGCAATACGCACCTTCAACATTCTGTTGGTACCTTATTGGATTTATTATATGAGTTTTGCTCTTAGTGAAATTATTCGACATCATATATTCCTTAAACCCTTTGTGGCATAACATTCGATAAGAGACTCTGCTTTCATCGTTTTTCTTCTGCATATGGGTTACCCGAAACGTTTGTTGGGTAAAACAAGGAATTCTGCAATCCTTGTATGTAGCGCATGACAATGGTAACAATGTCTCGATTTCGTTTGATTCCCTCACGAATTTATTGATTTGCAAATTCATCATTTGAGGGTAAAACATCATTGTCCCTTCGCATTTGGTAGTTACATCCAACATCACCAAAAGTCCATCTTTAGAAAGTTTTTTACTCAAGAAACTCGCCAAGTATTCATAGCTTTTTTTATTAACTCCATGCGATATAAATTCACAGCAAACCTTGTCACACAATTCAATGTCAAAAGAACATGACGGAAAATCTAATTTTTCAACATCATCAAAATTTTTAATTTCTTTGTGAATAGATACGAATCTGTATTTATGTCTGGATAGACTGGCTGCTTTATCCATTATTTTATGTAGATAGTCCAATGCCTTTGCATTTCCATCACAAACAATAACGTTTATATTTTTCCCATCATGGAAATATTTATCAAGAGCTGACAGCAATCCTATGAGTTCCCCACCTGTTCCACAACAAAAATCAAAAATATTAATATCTTTCTTGTTTTTGTAGGCTTGATAAATATATTTATTTTGAAATATATTGTCAAAGATGCAGAAAATCTCTGCATAGCTGCGCGGAAAATATGTACCCAAGTAAACCTTTAACTCATTTTCATCCAAGTCAAGATTATATTCATATCTTGTGTGCTCAGGAGCATATTGGGCGCTCAGTTCTTCAAACAAGTATTTATCCAACCATAATGGCAATACTGTTTTCGACTTACGGAAAGCAACTCTTTTATTGGATTCGTCAATATCTAAATGCTTGGATATTTGGTTGCTTGTTCCTTCGGAATTTACTGCACCAATGTTTTCTCCTTCGGCTAAGCAAATCAAATTTTGATTGACTACGAAAACTCTCTTGTTTGTGAATTTCTCGACTTTTGCAACCTGTTCGAGCACATTTTTTGCTTCTATCAGCACATATAGTTGGTATGGTTTTAAAGCATTAATACTTTCGCTCAACTCTATAGCTTCTTGCTCATCAGCAGAAATCACTCTAACCTTATACTCATAGCCTTTTAAACACGCACTCATCACTTGTCTGACAAATAAAGCCAAACTTCTTTTTTCATCGGTTAAAGAATCTTCAGATTGGGTCCTTTCTGAATGTTCTATGTTACAATGTGAATGAGGTGACAGTACCATCTTTAACAACATTAAAAGCTGGCTACTACGGCTTGTGGATTATCGTTGCAGCTGATACATAAGAAAAAAAAGCGTAGAGCCATTCTGTCACTCGTTCCACGATCGATAGGCCTTCGCATTGCCCTGTAAGTCGAAACGAGCAACGCCGAAAGCCCCACGCCAGTGTAAGTATATAGAAAGCACTCTTGACAACGAACAATAGAATCGTCCGAAGCCAATGAGAGCTGTATATAATACACCTCATGAGGCGTTCTGCATTGCTTTGTTTTTTGACTTACAGTTGAATTTGCGAAGTTCATCGATCGTCAAAACCAAAGCGTACAAAAACGCCTTTTACCATATGTATGTCTGCCCAACCTCTGCCCATCGGGGCTTTCGGTATGGGTATAGACGTTACAAAGATAACACTTTTATCTTGGAAACCACTTTGTTTGGCTGGCAAAGTATGATTTTAAGGTTTGATTTAACATTATTAAATATAAATATGTCAAAGAAATCCACTTCCTCGTGATTTTTCTTGCTAAAAAGTTTGTATTATCAATGATTATTCGTATCTTTGCAACAACAGAATCCGCCACGCTTCCCATTTGAACAGCGAACCAGGGCGGGTCTTTTGCTTTTATGGGAACATTAAGATTATACACTAAACAGGCTCTTTCTATTTTCGAACAAATAGAACTACTAAAAAGTAGAGGCTTAAATATTGCTGATTCATCCAAGGCTGCAAAATTTCTTGGTGAGGTCAGCTATTTTCGTTTTGTTCAATACCTTCGTCCTATGGAGGCAGACAAGACTACACATCAATTTAAGCCTAATAGTAGATTTGAAGATGCCGTAGCTCTCTATAACTTTGATATAGAGTTGAGAGAATTGATGTTCAAGGCTGTTCAACGATTAGAGATTGCTTTGCGCACAAAGATTATACAAGAGTTCTCTTTGGCTCATGGACCGTTTTGGTTCTTTGATACAAGTCTTGCTGACGATGAACACAAGTTTATTGAGAATATGAACTCCATAGATAGAGAACTTCAACGTAGCAAGGAGGACTTTATCAAAGAGCATAGGCGCAACTATGACAAGCCGATATTCCCTCCTGCATGGAAAACGCTTGAACTTGCATCTTTCGGCACGCTTTCAAAACTCTATTACAATTTCAGTGACAAGAAGTTGAAGAAGCGTGTAGCTCGTCAATTCAATCTTCCACAGCATGAGGTGTTGGAAAGCTGGATGCGCAGTGTAACTGTCCTGAGAAACTGTTGCGCTCACCACTCACGACTTTGGAATCGCTATCTTTCCAATGCTCCACAAATGAACGCTTCTTTACGTGGTGCATGGGTGAACATTGATGGTGTTGATGCGAACAAAGTATATGCTATAGCTTGTTGTATTGCATATTGGCTTGATTCGATGGGGTATGGATTGGACTTCAAGAATGAACTCAAATCCTTACTCGTTTCTTATCCACAGGTAGACCCGGCAGCAATGGGATTCCCTGAAAATTGGATTTCGGAGCCTCTATGGAGATAACTTTATAGATAAAATACAGATAAGCTTGTCGGTAGTGAAAATTCTTCATTACCGACAGGCTTTCTTCTTGATATATGAACTATTTGATGTAAATGAAAGTTAAATACGTTAAAAAATATCCATTTCGTATCAATATAGAACCTATATTGCCACTTTTCTACCGTTTAGAGCGTATAGTATTGATAATCAACTGATAATAGATACTTGGTATTGTACAGGTCTTAAGACGGTAGACATCCCCAATTCGGTTACCTCCATAAGCCCCAGCGCGTTTTATATGTGTGACAGCCTGCGTCGGGTTCGCATGGCAAACGGTGTAACAAGCATCGGTGACAATGCATTTGGGGTTTGCGGGCAGTTAGAAGAAGTTGTGCTGCCTACTTCGCTGACAAATCTTGGTGCAGCGTTTGGCTATAGCCCGATAAAGACTATGGCTTATCTTACGGACAGCGTGCCTTGTGCCGTAGCATCTAACACGTTGAAAACAGTTGAGACTGTCTGTGTGCTGGAGTCTATGGTCTCAAAATTTAAGGAGACGGAGTATTGGAGAGACAAGAAGATAAAACCGTATGACGGAATTCCATTGAATACGGCTCTTGACCTTAACGGAGACTGGAAGATAAACTCCGCCGATGTTGTTGTGACATACAATTATATATCAGACAGTATAGTGCTTGAAGATGGTGAAAAGAATCCTGCCGACCTGAATCAGGACGGCACCGTAAACTCTGCCGATGTGGTAGGTCTGTATAATTATATTGAGGAATAAAACCGCATCGTGCCGATATAACTGCGTTAGATTACCCCAAAACCGTTATGGCTGTGCGCTACGACATCGCGGCCTTTCGAGAAAAACAGAATCAAAGCTGTGACTCCCATGGAGGGTCACAGCTTTGTCAGTAAGTTATAAGCCCAATTCGGCCGTTAGGACGTAAATTAGTTCCTATTCATCACGCTTTCCGCCAGCAAATACACTCGCGTACCGAGAGTTTGCGGCCAACGGTCAGTAGGGGTCTTATCTAATGCCCTTGCTCGCTTTATTGCATCTTCTATATGAGCTATCAGAGTCATTGCATCGTAGGATGACTCATGATATGTCCCCATCTTCTGTCGCAATCGCACCTTTAAATATGGGTCTGCATTTTTAGACTTTCGGCGATTCTCCATCCATAGCATGTGTTCTTCTGGTGTCAGTGATGCAGCATCTTCCAAATGCAATAAAAGCCATAGCTCGAAACAAGGATTACTCAGGGCCATGTGCATGGAAACTTCGAGTGCACATTCCGTTGCTACACGAGATAACATTTTATCTTTCCATTGATCTTTGTCTACAACCAACCAGAGTTCGTCGTCAGCCTCTAACTCATATTTGCTTTTGTAGTCATTGAGTTGTTTTAACACATGTTCTGGGCTGGAGTTATTCTGCTCATTCTCGCTCCGTTCTAATATATGTACGTGAACGCGTGGATTAGTGTATTCTTTGGCTAATGCCGTGAAATATATCCGCTCCGTGTCTTTGCCTTCGGAGGCAATGACTATAAGGCGAGCGTCACGAAATGCCTCGCAACGTTCGCGCATCAAGCTATTCCTGTTTCGCATCGTCCCAATGAATATTATTCAGTTCCCCAAAGAATGGAATCGCTCCATAGCGCCCGTTCAGATAGCCTTTCTGCACATTCTGTCTTGGCTTGTACTCGCAAAGTGAAGACAGATGGCTTTCTCCTTTTTTGTCTTTTTCTACAAACCAGATTTCATCCTGACGGATAGGGGCGGTAGAAAGTAGATTTGACTCATGTGTGGTGCAGATTAATTGCATTTGTGAATTGCTTCTAAGCAAACTGTTGTACATCTCCAACAATTTCAATGTCAACATCGGGTGTAAGCTCCTGTCAACCTCGTCAATAACATAGACTGCATCATTAGCACGCATATCAATAAGCATTGGAATGAAGTCGAACAAGCGTGACGTTCCATCAGACTCTTCGAACATTTCGAAAATATAGTCCGAGTTGCTATCTTCCTTCTTGTGGATGGTTTTCAACTCATGCCACTTCAGATTCTTTGACTTATCTTTTTCTGTAAAGATGAAGCGGCTCTCATTGTGAATTACCACGCCTGTTTCGGAGCCTTTTCCTTCAAGACTTTCCTCAACCTTTTGCCGGATTTCATCGGGAATGCCCAATTCTTCAGGTTTAGACTCTACGCGACAAAGGTCTGATATACCTGTTCCAAAATAATTTAGCAGTTCGCGCATCACAATTCTGAACTGAGTGTCGTTCACAACTCGGAAAGGGAAATCTGTTCTGTGTGTATTGGGGAAGATGATAGTCAGATTCTCAAACCATTTACGAGCAGATTTAATCGTATCTATTCCCTTTCCGTTACGCTTGATATACTCACTTAAAAAAGTGCCCTTGGTAGGTGTGCCGTCAATCAGGAACCTCAAGAATTGTCCATCCTCATCTTTTAGGAACTGAGGTGCAATAGTATTATCCCAACTGTTTCCGTTGCGTTTACGTTCAAAGATCATGGTGTCATTGCGGCTACCTGTCTTGTATAGCCATTCCTCAAGCAGGCCGCCTTTAGAGAAAGCTATTCCGTAAGCGAGGAACTGGTTGCCTGCCTTAAACTCCAATTCGATACTCGAACGCTCTTGAGGATCGTCCGTCATCTTGAAGTAATTATATTTGAGGGAGCTCCAACCATTCAAGGCAAACTCCTTGATAATAGCCAAACATTTTATGATGTTTGACTTTCCGGAAGCATTGGCACCATAAATCAATCCCATGCGGAGTACAGATATATCATCCCGTTTTTCCGCACGTGACACTTGCAACGGCAATTGGTCGCTCTTGCTGGCTGTGAACAAGATACGTGTTTCCTCGTTAAACGAGTAAATGTTTTCAAATTTGGCTGACAATAACATAATAACGTCTGATATTTCGTTGCAAAGATAACAAATCATTTCAGAACGCGGACGATTATTTGTGTTGAATATGTGCAAATGCGACAAAAGTTATGCCATGCGCTGTTGCTTTGTCGGTTTCTGGTATTGTTTTGCTGTAAATTCGACCCTGGTATATTGCTTGCATTGGTAATATAAGGCGTTATGACCTGTTTGTCAAAACTGGGGCAGATAATAGCGGGCTGTATTGAGCTAAAAACAAGCAGTAGGTGCCTTGTTAAAAACAAGAGACAATAAGGAGTAACAAAAAGACTCATTTGCGACCTAATGACCGATTAGGGTTAAATAACAGATACCAACACTGTAAGCAAAAATAGGCCGCATGACTCCAAAAATGAATAAAAAGCAAACGGATATGCTTGTTTTTGGCAAAAGGAGTGGGCGTAAGTGAAAAGAAGTGAAATTTGATAGTAGTGGCATAGTTTTTCGCTGGATAATTCTTGTGTGTAAGTATTTTTGCCTAATTTTGTGGTCTGAATTGTCTTGAATGAAACAAATAATAGTATTATATTTATTCACTTTTTAAATCCTTTCAAAAAACAAGAAATGAAAAGAATTTTTGCATTTGCTTTGAGCTTGGTGCTCACGTTAGGGGTTATGGCAGATGACCTGACAGCTTTTAATGGTCTTGTAGGCCGTTTGCTCCCTAATCTGTCTTCGCAGATTGAGGGAAAGAAACTTCCTGCAAAGAAAACTGGTGACTATTTCCAGTTGTCTACCGAAAACGGTAAACTCATTGTGGCCGGTAACAATGCCAATTCAATGGCAGTGGGTCTCAACTATTATCTTAAATACTACTGCAACACAGTGGTTTCATGGTTTGTTGACGAAAAATTCGATGCTCCCAAGGCTATCGTTCCTGTTGGTGAGCCAGTTACCATCAACGCTCGTGTAAAGGATCGCTTCTTCCTCAACTACTGTACTTTCGGCTACACCATGCCTTGGTGGAACTGGAGGGATTGGGAGCACTTCATCGACTGGATGGCTCTCAATGGTATCAATCTCCCGCTCGCCATCACTGGTCAGGAGTCTATCTGGCGCAAGGTTTGGATGAAGATGGGTCTTACCGACGAGGAAGTACGTTCTTATTTCACTGGTCCTGCTCACCTCCCTTGGCACCGTATGATGAACATCGACTACTGGCCAGGTCAGGAGGGTGCGTTGAAGGCTGTGCCAATGTCATGGCTCAACGACCAAGAAGAACTTCAGAAGAAGATTGTAAAGCGTGAACGCGAGTTCAATATGCGCCCCGTATTGCCAGCTTTCGCTGGCCACGTGCCACAAGAGCTCGGTAAATATTATCCTAATGCCAAGATTACCAAGATAGCGTCATGGTCGGGTTATTCTGACGAGTATGCCTGCTCTTATCTTGATCCTCAAGACAAACTCTATCCGCAGATTCAGAAGCTCTTCATGGAAGAGGAAATCAAGACTTACGGCACTGACCACATCTATGGTCTCGACCTCTTCAACGAGCTTGAACCTCCTTCGTACAAGTCTGACTATCTTGCTCGCCAAGGCAAACAGACTTTTGAAAACCTCAAGAAGGCAGACCCGAAAGCTGTATGGCTTCAGATGACATGGCTCTTCTATAACGAGTGGAGAGACTGGGGTGTACGCGAAAACAAGAATGGTGATGTTGCTGCTCCTGGTGAGCCTGGCGACTCTTGCGCCCGCATCCGCAAATATATCACCTCTTATCCTAAGGATCGCTCTATCTTGCTTGACTACTACTGCGAAAACACCGAAATATGGAAGAAGACCGACAAATACTATGGTGTACCTTATATATGGTGCTACCTCGGTAACTTCGGTGGCAACACTTCTTTGAGTGGAAACCTTGCCGAGGTAAACAAGCGCATTGAAAACACATACAAAAACGGTGGCTCAAACTTCACTGGTATCGGCTCTACTCTTGAGGGCTTCGACTGCAATACGTTCATGTATGAATTTGTGTTTGAGAAGGCTTGGGACATCAAGCAGACCAACAACGTGACGGAATGGATTCAGCACGTAGCAGACGAACGCTCTGGCGTTAAGGATGAAAATATCCGCGCAGCGTGGAAACTTCTTTCTGAAACGGTATATACCGACCCTGACCACCCAGGACAGTGCCCACAAATCAACGTTCGTCCTTTCATGTCTGACAAGTGGGGTGAGAGCGAAAACAAATTCCGCACATACTACCGCAACGTGGGCGTGAAGTATGACAACAAAGACCTCCTTGATGCCATAGAACTGATGCTTAAGGGCAAGAGCACCGCACAGAATTACAAGCTTGATGTAGTGAACTTCACCCGCCAGCTTCTGGGTAACTACTCTTTCGCGATCTTCTCTGCTTACAAGCAGGCTTACAAGAAGGGTGACTTCAACACCATGCAGGAAAAAGAGCGCCTCATGCTCTCTCTGATGGAAGACGTTGACCGCCTCTGCGCTTCAGAAAATACGTTCCTCGTGGGTAAATGGATTGAGGAAGCCCGCGCCAAGGGTGGCACAGACTCTCTCGAAATTAAGTACTATGAGCAGAACGCACGTAACCTCCTCACCACATGGGGTGAAAAGGCCGCTCTCCTCAATGACTATGCAAGCCGTCAGTGGAACGGACTCGTAGGCTCATTCTATGCCCAGCGTTACAAAATCTTCTTCGCTGCTGTAAATAAGGCAATGATTGAGGGTAAGGAATTCGGTGAGAAAGAAGAGAAGGAAGCACAGAAGACTATCACTGACTTTGAGGAAAAGTGGTGGAAGGACTGCATTGGTGAATTCCCCTCTACACCTCAGGGTGACGGTGTGGCCATTGCACGCGAGTTGGTTGCCAAGTGGAAACCTCTCATCATGGCTAATGGTGATACCAAGTATCGCAAGAACAAGTAAACCTGTTGTTCACAGCTCAACATTGAGCTGACATATTTCGGGAGCCGAGAGCTTGACACAGCGGCCTGTGGGCAGTAGTCATGTTCTCGGCTCTTTCGTTTTTTGTCAGAAATGCCGGTTTGCAGGGCTTTGGCAACCTCCGGTAGTGAAAAACAGATGCCGCTCCAATGGGCGACCGTAATCAAAAAAACAAGAAAATGAACAGAATACTCGCACTCGACGTGATGCGTGGCATCACCATCGTTGGCATGATAGTCTTTAATACGTGTTCGGGCTATCACTACGCCCCGCTCTATCATGCCCCTTGGATAGGACTAACTTTGGCTGACATGGCGTTTCCGCTCTTTATGTTTATCATGGGGATAACGACATTTCTGTCGTTAGACAAATATGGTTTTGCCCCCTCGCACAAAGTGTTTCGCAAGATTGCCGGTCGCACCTTGGGCATAATAGTTGTGTGTTGGTTGTTTGACTGGTTTGGCAGAAGCCTTTTCGGCTTTTGCTATGCAGACCCCTCCGTGCCATTCCTTGAGCGGTTGTGGCATGCCTGCAACAATCTGGAGCATCTGCGTTTGTCGGGAGTGTTGGTGCGCCTCGGCCTTTGTTACGGTGTCTGTGCCTTGTTCTCGCTCTATGTCAGCCACAGACGTTTCCCTGTTCTCATAGTGGCAATATTGGTTGCCTACTGGATTATTCTGCTTGCCGGCAATGGTTTCGAACGTTCCGCCGTGAATGTTCTCGGTGTAGTGGATCGTGGCGTGCTTGGTGTTAACCACATGTGTAATGACGGGGGCATAGACCCTGAGGGGGTGTTGAGCACTCTGCCTGGAATTGCCCATGTGATGCTTGGTTTTTGGGTAGGCAGTGTTTTGTTTGCCGGTCGAGGGGATGGCTCCAATGCAGACCGAAGGCTCCTTTTTGTGTTGTTGACAGGTGCTTTCTTGCTCATAGTCGGCTATCTTTTAGGGCTTGTGTGTCCGGTCAGTAAGAAAATATGGTCTCCTTCTTTCGTAATGATTACCTGCGGAGTGGGCGCTTTGTTGCTTGGCCTCCTTATATATTATATTGACATTAGAGGAAAGGGCAGAGGGTTTGCCAGTGCATTTCGTGTGTTCGGCGCAAATCCGTTGTTTCTCTATCTGTTAAGCGAGGGTATCTTGTGGCCGCTCGAATTGATAAAGTTTAATGTTTGCGGTGGAGAGCAGGACCTTTGGGGTGTTATTTTCTGGCGTGGTCTTGTGCCTCTGTTCGGCAATGAATTTGGGGACTTTGTCTTTGCCATGCTCAATGTGGCTTTTTGTGATTTGGTGGGCTGGGTGATGTATCGCAAACGAATCTTTGTTAAACTATAATCCCGCCAAATTGGTGGCAGAGACCAGTCTGGTCCGCATTCTGTTGTTGCAAATTGTCATGCTGAAGCATTGCCGTTTAAGGCAAAAGCCGTATCTTTACAGTCTGAAAACAAAAAATGGTAATACTATGAAGCGTGTTCTTATTTTAGCGGTGTTTGCTGTGGTTATGATACCGCAGACTATAGTGGCGGATTTTGTTTCCGAAGACAGGGCAGCACAGGTGGCCCGGCGGATATTGGGAGATGCTTGCGACGGTATGTGCCGTTCACGCAAGTATATTTCGCCGGCAGGGCGTGACACCGCCGATAAGCCAGCCTACTACATCTTTGAGGCAGATCGCGGTTTTGCCGTAATTGCAGGTGACGACCGTGTGGCTCCGGTGTTGGCATATTCGCACGACAATACATTGGGTGACCAGTTGCCATGCTGTATGGAGGCTTGGCTCGATGCTGTCGGCAGGCACATCAACAGGCTCCGTGGTTCAGGGGTAGCTTCTACATCTGAGACTAAAAGTCAATGGGTTATGGCCGGTGGCAACTCCCGCCCTGTGGTGTTGCTGGAGACCGCAGAATGGAACCAGCGTGAGCCTTACAACCTACAGTGTCCTATGATAGGTCAAAGAAACTGTCTGACGGGGTGCGTTCCGACAGCATACGCCATAGTGATGCGCTATTACCAGTATCCCAGCTATGGTTATGGTACCACTGTTGCATATCGTTCCAATCAGGGGGCATATGTATCTGCGCATGACCTTACCCACGGCTATGCTTGGACAGATATGCCCATGCAGGTGACACTATACTCCTCAGAACGTGAAAAGGATGCTGTGAGCCGTCTGATGGCAGATGTCGGTGCTGCTCTCAGAGCGGACTATGGCACGAAAGAAACCTCTGCCTCATTTCGCGATAATGTGATGACCCGCCACTTTGATTACAGGGGAGAGACTCGAAGTCTTTCGGACTACACGGAGAATGGCGAAGACGGTTATTTCTCTTGGGTGGCAGATATGAAGGAACAGCTCAACAGGGAGCACCCCCTCGTATACATGGGGTTTGGCGGTGAGGGCGGCCACGCCTTTGTGATTGACGGCTATGCTGATGATGGCTGCTATCATGTCAACTGGGGTTGGGGTGGCTATAGCAACGGCTATTTCGCCCTTGGCAATCTTATGGGCTATGACAACAGTCATGCTTGTATTTTTGATTTCGTTCCGATGTCTCAGGACGGAGACCCAGCAATATACTGCGAGGAGGAAGAACGTCTGTATCCCTCATTAAAATACGCCATTGCGTCGGCACCTGCAGGCGAAGCCATACATCTTGTGCTTCTTGATGACCAACCTGCAGCAGATGATGTTTTCAGGATAGGCGAGGACTGTGACATCACGCTTGACCTCAATGGCTGCAAGCTTATGGCTGACAGTGTGATGACCGTGTTCAACTATGGTACCCTAACGGTAACCGACAAACAGCGTGGCGGCGCTTTGGTTAATTGCGAGATGGTTTGTCTGGGTGGTGGTGATACCCGTATTTCAGGAATACGTTGGGAAAACCGCAACGAACACGGCGGACTTTTTGTTCTTGACAAGGCACAAGCCACGATTGAGTCTTCTACCATTCTGAGCAACGGTCTCGGCATCATACAGGGCCGTGACGATGGCACTCTTACTGTTGTCAACACCGCCGTGGAAAACACCAGTAACGACGGTAATGCCATCAGCCTGTACGACAACGTCACGGCAGTGATGGACGGCTTGTTGGTGCGAGGTTTCACATACGTCACCACGCCAAACCTTCGGAGCCTAACAGGGCTCTTCAGTACGAGAGTCATCGATAGTCAGGTGCCCGACGGCTACCTGCAGTCACGTAACACAGATGCTGTGACAAGTCAGATTTACCCTTGGCGCATTGATGATCAACTCACCGGAGCGGTTGCTCCGTTCTCTGTGAGCCAGCGTCCCCACTCATACTTCTCTCTCTCGGGCGTCAGGTCATCTGTCCCATTTCGGGGCATCAATGTTGTGAATGGAAGAAAAATAAGATACTGATTACTTGTAAAATAAAGATACACATGGAATATATGTCACAAGAGGGCTACGATGAACTGGTGGCCGAAATAGAACAACTGGAAAAGATTGACCTGCCAGCGGCGCGCGATGCCATAGCTGAGGCTCGCGACAAGGGCGATCTCAGCGAAAACTTTGAATATCATGCCGCAAAACGTGAGCAGGGACGCATTCTCGGTCGCATACGCTTCAAACGTCGAGTGTTGGAAAACGCCCGCGTGCTCGACCGCTCGCGCCTCAAGGGTGATGTGGTAGGTCTGCTGAGCCGTGTTAAAATCACCAACCTTGCCAACAACATGTCAATGACATACCTCGTGGTAAGCCCCCACGAAACTAATCTGCGAGAAGGCAAGATTTCCAACAAATCGCCTATCGGCCAAGCCCTCATAGGAAGGAAGGCTGGTGACATTGTCGATGTTCAAGTGCCTGCGGGTATGCTAAAACTGCGCATAGACAAAGTAAGCCTTTGATGATTGCAGACACTCTGTGACAGAGCAGTATATTATGGCAGAAAGAGACTCTCTCTTCCTGCCTTTTTATCCCAAATCGGTCATTAGGGCTTATTGTATTCTGGTTCTTTAGGAGAGTGGATTTTGTTTGGCTTTTAATGAGTAATAGCGAGTTGTTGCAATTTAAGCAAAAGATGCCTTATAAAGAACAAAAGACTGCAAGCTGTTCTAAAATATCGCATTCAACGACCTAATGACCGTTTTGGGTTTATTATAAGTCGGTGTGATGATATGTTGCCCACGTTGTTTTCTGCACAGCACTAACCTCGAATCAATTACCAGATTTCAGTGTATAACAGAGAAACTCTTAGGTTGGAATGTTATGGCGGCAGTCAGCGGTTGTTGCTAACCCGAAAATCCTCCAGAGAGATATTCTTCTTTCGCCAAAATGGCAATGATTTCTGCCTGTTGTGCAGGACTTTTTGCCATTTTGGCATTGTCAGACGGGTTGGCACGCTTTATGCGTTATATAAGAGTGAAAGCCGAGAGCTCCAGAGAGCTTGAGACCAAGATAAAAACAAAGAACAAATTTAAAATAGGAGGTTATTATGTTACCAGTAATGAAATCTAACGGTTGGTTCCCAACAATGTTTGATGAAATCTTTAACAATGAGTGGATGCCTAAGATGAAGGCAACCGAGCCTGCTATCAACGTAAAGGAAGACGGCAAGGCTTACACAATGGAAGTGGCAGTACCTGGCATCAAGAAGGAATTCTGTCGCATCAATATAAACAACGACGGCAATCTGGAAGTTGCCATCGAAAACAAACTCGAGCACAAAGAGGAGGACAAGAAAGAGCACTTCATTCGTCGTGAGTTTAGTTACTCCAATTATCAACAGACCTATGTGCTTCCAGAGAATGTGGTAAAGGAAAAAATTTCTGCCAAAGTTGAGAATGGCGTGTTAAGTATTGTCATGCCAAAGCAGACTAAGGAAGAAGAGAAGAAATCACAACTCCAGATTGAAGTCAAATAATCTTCATCTGTCAGAGACCGCATGTTAGTGTGATTGATTTTGTTGGATTGATTTGACATGATGATAGCGGGGTGACAGACATCAGTAGATGTCGAGTCACCCCGCTTTTTTGTTATGCCGTTTCTAACTTGTCTCAGTTCTCACCGGTCAGTGGGAACATGGCCATGCGATAGGCAAGAAATCCGTATGGTATAAGTTTGATGTCAAGGCCATGTTTGAGCGTGGCTGGAGCCGTGAGGGGCATCACTGGGTCGCCCTTGTCTGGATTCCAATCCACGAGATCGGCCTTGGCGCTGATGGTAAGTGGTGCATCGTTATAGTGCCACAAGAAAGGATGTTTCAGAGGCTTGTACTCAACTTTGCAGTTGTTGAGGCTTTTTGGTGTGAGGGCGTAGCGGAACTCGGTCCACAGTTCTTCGTTGTTGTCAAAATAGTCACGGTTGCCACGTTGCATTGACATGGCGCAGAGCAACGGTCCGTAGTTGACCCAAGCACATCGGCCTTGTGGCATAAAGCCGTCAAGTTCCATGCCTCCGTTGCTGCCTACCATCATACCCCACGACGGTGCTTTTTTACCTTGATAGAAGGGGAATTTCTCATTGGTCATGACCAGTTCGGGTTTCATGGATAAAGTAAGCTCAATCTTGTCGCCCGCTTTCCATTTGTTGCGAAGCACGGCGTTGCCTTCCTCTGTGGTGTATGCTACGGTCTTTCCGTTGATGGCGATGGTGGCGTTTTTGCACCATTCGGGAATGCGCAGGCGCACTACCTTGTCTTGCGGAATGGCGTTGAGTGTGAATGTGAGTTTGTCGCGGAACGGATATTCTGTTTCGCACTTTATGTCAAGTTTCCCGTCGTTTGTCTTGAGATGGGCGGGGCCATATGTGAGCCATAGGAGGTCTCCGTTGCCGTTGGTCATAGCCATGTTCATGATGTAGTTGGGCAGTGCGCGGTTGATGTTAGCTGGACAGCATGTTGGCCAATGCATTTCCTTGTAGTAGGTGCCGTCGTCACGTATGCGCAGGTGAAATCCGGGAATGCGGTTGGGGGCTTGTGTATAGACGCATTGTGTGAACGAAGGGTTTACTGCGCCAGGCAAAGCATTGAATGCATCGCGTTCGATGCGGTCGCCATAACACGGCATGCCAGTGGCGCGCGCCAGCCAGATGTTAGACCACATGAAGTCGGAAATGTCGCAACTCTCGGCGGCCTCAAAAGCCCCTATGCCGTGCAGGTATTCGTTGGACGAGTTTGCGCCGATGGGCAGCATGGAGTTTTCCTGCAGAAACTCATAGGCATTCATTGATGCAGCAAGATATTCAGGATTGTTGTTCCAGATATAACCTATAGCTGGTAGCTTGGCAGGTTCGTTGTAGCTCACTCCGTGGCAGATGGCGGTGCGCAGGAACTTCTTGTCCTTTGCCCATGTGTTGACGTATGCCGCCTCGTAATTTTTGAGTACTTGCAGTGCACGGTTTGCAAAGCTCATGTCGCCAGTGATGCGCGACAACTCAAACATGTTTTCAATGCCGCAAATTTTGCGCATGTTGTCAAGATTACCACCATTGAACGGATCTTTCTGTTTTGTGTCAAAGGCAAATAGTGGGAAGTTAGCATAGACCTTTTTCAGCATGTTGAGCACACGTTCGTCCTTTGTGGCACTGTAGTAGGCCAGTGCTGCGCGGCAGAAGATGCCTTCGCTCCAATACATGCCGTAGTCGGCATCAAGTTTGCCCCACTTCTCCACATAGTCTTTGTTGTTGGAGTGTATGTAGCCGTTGGGCTTTTGGCGTGCCACCACCGCTTCCATCACACGGCGGCTGCGGTTGATGAGCAGCGTATCGTCAAGCAGGAAGCCGAGGCGTGTAAAGCCGTCGGTGTAGTAAGCGGTCTGTTCGTAGTGCCACCAGCCACCCTGATTGGGGTCGCCCCAGCCGCGCACGAACTCCGTAAATTCAATGCCGATAGTCCTTGTCATGCCGCGGGCAGCTTTCTGTGCCCATTCCTTGAGCCAACCTTCAGGCTTGAGTTCGCCGAGGTCAAAAGGGGCATACGCTTTGGGGTTGTTTTTGGCGTTGCTTGATTTCTGGGCTGATGTGTTGAGGCTGCATGCCACAAGAGCCGCAACCACAAGAGTCTGTAATTTTAGTTTCATGAATGTAAGCGTATTTTGTGTTAGAATGATTCCGTGTCGTGTGATCTTTATGGTTTAGAAACATGTGCATACGGCAACAGATCACCAAATGTCTTCTGCTTCGTAGCCGGCATAGACACTCTTGGGTGCATATTCGAGGTAGTCGAGTTCAAAACTTGCGGCTGTGTTCTCCATCACGTTTTTCACTCGGAGGTACAGTTGCTGGGAGGGGTCTATGGTTCCTGTATAGACAATGTAACGCAGGCGTGCGTACGGTGCCTTGACTACAGAACTTCTCATGGACTCCAGCGGTGCGGTGCCTTGGCCTGTCTTGATGCCATCGTGCTGTGGCGGTTTCATATAGCCGCGATTTCTCATATCCTTGTCGTTCTGGCGATTGAGGTCCCAGTCTGCGCCGTCGAGTTGGTAGCCTACGGCATTGCTGGATACGTCAAGACGCAAGTCTATCGGCAGTCCGCATGCGTGCAGGCGGTTGGGGTCGGTGCCTATGTATAGCTGTGCCATGCCGAGTGCAGGGTAGTGTGCCACGCTTATGCGAAATTCGTATGTGCCACGGAATGGCACTGGTGGCAGGGCTACCGTAAAGTCATATTGCCCGCTGATGTTGTGCTCGTCACCTTGATAGTTTTCTATTGTGGCGTAATAATAGGATATGTATTTGTAGTTACATCCCTCGGCCATCTTGATACGGTCGAAATATCCGGCAGGGAAGTAGTAGTTCTTGCTATCCTTTATTTTTCGGAAGTTGTTGGTGATGAGTTCGGGTAGCAGTGACGAGAAGTCCCAACGTATGCGTTCGTTGAGTACGGAATTTGGCACTCCTTCGTCATATACGAGCGGTTCGCTTATGGTATAGTAGAAGCCATTGAGGGCTTGCTGCTGGTAGTCCTTGTTGTTTTCATATATGAGAATGCCCGGCCGTTGCACGCTTTTCACTTTGAGGTCGGTGCCGTAGAGTCCATAGTCGTAGGTCACTTTGCGGTTTATGCGTTTACCGTCAGACTCGGCTCCCTCTGTAATCTTCATGAGTCGGCGTTGTGTCTTACCCATGGTTTCATAATATTCGTAACAGTCTACTCCCAACGTAGTCGGGTCGGCGTATCCGTAGCCCATTTCACAGTGATGTTGCACTATCTGGTCCCATCTGATGCGCATGGGCAGCAGGTGGTAGGCTATAAACTTGTTGACGGCGTTGTTCTCGTTTTTCGGGTTGCTGTTTCGGCAGTCAGGATATAGTTGGCTGCATTTTTCCTTGATGGCAGCATAGACCTGTTCCCAGTTTGATATGCGTCCGTTGTCGCTGTATTTGATTTCTGGCAAGTGCCAGTACTGAGCCAACACACTGTCGGTTTCTACAAAAGCGGTGTATCCGAAGTAGCGCCGCTCTGGTGCATAGATTACCTCACCACTTGTGGAGGTTCCTGTGCCGTGGTCAAGTTTTTCGTATGCTAAGTCGCGGTATTTTGCCATGGAGTCTTGCCAGCCAGTCAGTTTGAGAAGTTCACCAAACACCTGCAGGTTAGGTGTCTGTTTTATGAGTTCGGCAAGGTTAGAGTTAGAGAAGTCAAGCACATGGTCAATGGTGTGTATCACTCCGTTTGATGTCTCAAGGTCGCGCGTTAGCACGTTAGACTTGTTGTTCAGCACTATAATCGAACTGTTTTCTCCTGCCTTGAAGCCCACCGTAATGAAGCGGTCATCAAGGTTGGTGCGGTCGAGTGCGCCAGAGTTGAAGTCGGTGGAGTAGTATGCTTTTGCGTCTTTGGAGTCGATGATGGCGTTCTTTACGATGGCGTTGGCTACAGAGTCTGAAACCTGCCTGACGTCAAACCCTGTGGTCTCGTAGATTGAGTCGAGATACTGGCTCATGGCCTTGTTGTTAGGTGCAAACACGGTATAGTTGCCTCTGGCCGAGAGCATCTGGGCCGCTGTGGACTGTGACTTGTCGCTGAAATGCACTTTGTTGAGTATGCTCACAAAGTCGCTGTAGTCGGGCTTCTCCTTGAGAACGTCAATAATGGTTTTGCCTGTGAAGGTGTAGATGTCGCTGTCGTCAACGTTATCTGAGCAGCCATACGACAAAAAGATAGATGTTGTCGCCAAAATAGACAACAATAGTTTATGGGTAGACATATATCAATATTTTTTGAACTATAATGAACCACAAAGATAATTATAAATATTTAAAAACATGGCAACTTGCGAATAAAAAACACGCAAAAAGGAACATGGGAGCAAAAATAGCGAATATTCATATCGGAAATGAATAATCTTTGTCGCAACAGAGACTGTTTTTCCTTAATTATTGTAATGCCGCCCATTGCCGAGGCGTTTCCACGCATTGCACAATTTGCGCAGACTGCACAAGGACAGATGGACTTCTGGCAAATTTCGGAAAATAGCGTAAGATATTTTGTTGTTTCATTGAAAGGGTGTATTTTTGTAATGACTTTAAAACAGCATATAGTAATGGAATCACAGAAGATGAAAATTGTAGGCGGACGTGTGTTTACTCCACAGGGTTGGGTAAAAGACGCCACAGTAGTAGTAGAAAATGGCAAGATAGCAGAGATTGCGGCAGGACCAGTAGAAATTGCGGGTGCTCAGGTTGTCGATGCCAAAGGCGGCAGCGTAGTGCCAGGCGGTGTGGAGCTTCACATACACGGAGGTGGAGGCCGCGATTTTATGGAGGGCACCGAGGATGCGTTCCGTACAGCTATTGCGGCTCACGCCAAGCATGGAACCACGTCTATCTATCCTACACTTTCTTCGTCATCTGTGCCAATGATAAAGAAAGCATTGGCAACTTGCGAAAAGCTTATGGCCGAGCCATATTCTCCTGTATTGGGGCTGCACCTTGAGGGGCCTTATTTCAATCCTGGCAAGGCCGGTGCCCAGATTCCGGAATACATCACTCCACCTATTCCTGATGACTACAAAGACATAATCAATAATACTACGGCACTGAAACGTTGGGACGAGGCTCCGGAGTTGCCTGGCACCACCGAGTTTGGCAGATACTGCACCGAGCATGGCGTTTTGGCCGCCATTGCCCACACCAAGGCCGAGTATGTTGACGTGAAGCGCGCTTGGGATTGTGGTTTCCGTCACGCCACCCATTTCTATAATGCTATGACAGGCTTCCATAATGTGAGGGAGTTTAAGCATGAGGGTACGGTAGAGAGCGTCTACACCTTCCCCGAGATGTCGGTAGAGATGATAGCCGATGGCATTCATGTACCACCAACAATACTGAAGATGATATACATGGTCAAGGGCGTGGAGCACACTGCGCTGATTACCGATGCCCTTGCCTGCAGTGCAAGCGACAGTGATACCGCATTTGATCCTCGCGTGATTCTTGAGGACGGTGTGTGCAAACTTGCCGACCGCTCGGCTCTGGCAGGCAGCATAGCCACCATGGATCGCCTTGTGCGTACTTGCGTAGAAAAGGCCAGTATACCTTTTGAGGATGCTGTACGCATGTCGTCCGAAACTCCTGCCCGCATAATGGGAGTGCTCGACCGTAAGGGAACTCTTGAAAAGGGCAAGGATGCGGATATATGCATATACGACTCTGCCATCCAGCTGCAGGCTGTGATACAGCAGGGCAGATTGGTGGAAGGTGTGAAGTAAACCTGATTTCTGCGGGAGTGGAAGCAGGCACACATACACAGCCATTCGGATAGGTAACTGCGTTTAATACAGTTTCATGCTTTGTAGAGTGGCCAGTTTAACCCAATTCGGTCGTTTCGCCCTATTGGCCGATTTGAGTCTATCGTTGCATTATGTCCGCTTATAGTCTGAGCGGAGATGATGCAACGTTTTTTTTTGTTATCCGAAAATGTGAAAAAATGCAAAAAGCACACGGCGCGGCATAAGATGCAGCAAGTTTTGCTTAATTTTGCACTCTAATATCCTTAATATAAATTAGGTTGACAGGTGAACCTGATAGTTGATATAGGCAACAGCTTTGCCAAAGTGGCTTTTTTTGAAAACGGCGAGATGCTGAAATGGGAGCGCATGGACATAGAACATGTGGAACATTTCTTGAGAAACGACAGTTTCGTTGGTAGGTGCGTTCGGTGCATAGTGTCTGCCACAGTGGATTTGCCGCACAATTTTGGTGAGACGTTGAAAAATATCGGGATGAGGGTGATGTTTTTGGGAGCATCGTCATCACTCCCTTTTGTCAACGACTACAGAACTCCGCAAAGTCTCGGCACAGACCGCATGGCGGCCGTGGCGGGAGCACTGAAGATGCTGCCTGGCGAAAACGTGCTGGTGATTGATGTGGGAAGTTGTGTAACCTATGATATACTAACCGCAGACGGTCATTATCTTGGTGGCAACATTGCTCCTGGCCTGCTGATGCGTTTCTGCTCTATGCACGAACATACGGCACGTTTGCCCCTTGTCAGCGCTGATGGCGAACGCCTCTCGTTGGGGAGAGACACAGAAACGGCCTTGAGGGCAGGGGTGCTCAAAGGCATAGAGTATGAAATAGAAGGATATGTGAAAGATCTACATAATAGGTTCGGACAAGTTAAGGTGGTTCTCACTGGCGGCGATTCGGACCACTTCAAGGACGTGCTTGCAAAGGTTGCGGTCTATGATGCCCATCTTGTGCTCCGCGGTCTTGATTTTATATTGCAATATAATGAAAAAGACATCTAAATTTGCATTGGCAGTGTTGGCCGCCGTTGTGGCGTTGTCTTCTGCCATGGGACAGACGAGCGGCAGCAACTCTCCTTTTTCCAGATACGGTTGGGGAACACTGGCTGACGAGTCCATGGGCTTTAACAAAGGTATGGCGGGTTTGGCTGTTGCCATGCACGACAGCCTGTCCATCAACCGTCAAAACCCTGCTGCCTATTCTGGGATATGTGCGCAGACCCTGATTTTTGATGCGGGCATCTCGCTGCAGAATTGCCAGCTCAAGTCAGGAGGCAAAACCGTCAATGCCCGCAATTCTTCGGTGGACTACATTGCCGCGGGCTTCAGGCTTGCCCCAGGGGTGGGTTTGTCGTTGGGATTGCGCCCGTTTTCGTATGTGGGCTACAACTTCAGCACGTCAAAGCCTCTTGATGACATCGACGGGTACGGCTCGAAGACCACCAGTAGCTCTTATTATGGTGACGGTGGATTTCGTCAGGCTTATATCGGTGTGGGCTATAGGCCTGTGCTGCCGTTGTCAGTCGGCATGAACATCAATTATATATGGGGTGATTATCAACACTCTTCAACTGTGAGCTATAGCGATGCTACGGTGCAGTCGCTCACTCGCAACTATAAGGCAACAATAAATGCTCCAACCGTGGACTTCGGTGCCCAGTACAAGTACAAGCTGGACGAGAAGAATAGTTTCACTCTGGGTGTGACATACGGTCTTGGGTGCAAGATAAACCAACAAGCCAAGTTCGTCAACACACAGTCGGGTACCAACTCCTCCAACACTCCCGACACCATGCGTGTGGGCAAAGCTTTTGCCTTGCCTGACAAGGTGGCCGTCGGTCTGACATGGAACCGCGGAAATAATTTGGTCGTAGGTGCAGACTATTCTGTCGAGTTTTGGGAGAAATGCCGTTTCCCCTGGTTGCGCGGCTCAAGCGGCTTGGCCGTTTATGAGGTAGGCAAAGGGCATCTGCGCAATCGCCACAAGGTGACAGTCGGTGTCGAGTATGTACCCAATCCGCGCGGATATAAAATCAAAGACCATATTGCCTACCGTGCAGGTATGTCATACTCTTCACCCTACACAAAAACAGGGCATGGCAATGACGGTCCGGAGTACTATCTTGTCAGTGCCGGTGTGGCCCTGCCCATCGTAAACAAGTACAGCACTCGCTCGGTGCTCAACATATCTGCCCAGTGGGAGCATGCAGCCTCCAGAGACCTCAAGGCTCTCAAGGAAGACTATCTGCGCCTGTGCATAGGTCTGACGTTTAACGCCACGTGGTTCAACAAGTGGAAGTTTGAGTAGGCAGAACAGTCCTATGACTTGCAGTGGAAAAAGCCTTCTTGGCGCAATGATTCTATGCGTCGCCGTCACAGCGGCGACCTCCTCGTGTGGTGACACCAAACCGCCTACGGCGCCAGCCATACACCTGCGCGACTCTTCGAGCATACTGACAAGCTATGGCGTGAGCAAACTCATCTCTGACTCAGGGCGCATACGCTACAAAGTGGTGGCAGAGGAGTGGCGCATATATGACCGTACCAATCCACCACGCCACAGTTTCCCCAAGGGCATATTGCTTGAGAAGTTTAGCCCGAACTACCACATAGAGATGTTTATCACCGCCGACACAGCCTATTGGTACGACCAGAACCTTTGGGAGTTGCGCGGACGCGTGAAGATGTGGGACCGTGATGGAACATTGTTCACCTCGCAGCGTCTCTATTGGGACATGCGGCGCCACGAATTCTACTCAAATGTCTATTCTCACCTCAAGACCCCTGACAAGGAGGTCGAGGGCATGAGTTTCCGCTCCGACGAGAAGATGCGGCAATACACAATCAGCCAGACACGGGCCGTATTTCCATTGCCAGAGGCGGCAGCCAACGAACAGGATTCGGTGAAGCAGGCGGAGCAGAACGAAGAACCGCAGCCGACATCGGTCATTGCACCCCGAACGCCTGTGAGGGCATCTGAAAAACCCAACCCTCAACTGCCTCCGGGCGGACATTTCAAGTAACACGGGCAGACAATACACGTCTTTTGGGCCGTTTTTATTAAAAAGTATGCAGAAAACAATTTGTATGTGCAATCTTTTTCCTAATTTTGGAGTTTGAAAACATGGCGCATTGCCGTTGCCTCCGCTTTTTGTATAGAAACAAGGGTTGTGGCAGACGCATTGCAGAGACTTGTTAAAACGGATAGATAAAAATAAAAACAACAAAATATAATGGCAGCAATTCAAACAATCAGAAGCAAAGGTAAGTTGCTCATTACCATTATTGGTATTGCACTCCTCGCATTTATAACGGAGGAGTTTTTCCGCGCTACCGAAGCACAGAGAAATCAAAACAGTGGTGTCGTGGGCATCATCAACGGTGAAAAATTTAAATCACAGGAATACTCCGAGTTGATAGAAGCCTATAAATCCTACATCTCGTTCACCCAAGGCAAAACAAGCTTTACAGATGACGAAGATGCCGCTCTCAAAGAGCAGGTGTGGGAGTCTTATGTAAGCAACAAGCTCATTGAAGCAGAAGCAGAGAAACTCGGTCTTACTGTTACCGATGAAGAACTCCGCAACATCATGGCAGAGGGAACAAACGGCTTGCTTACACAAACACCTTTCGTAAACCAGCAGACAGGACGCTTTGATGTCACTGTCCTCAAGAATTTCCTCGATGAGTACAAGAAGATGCAGTCGGGCAATTCACAGATTCCAGAGCAGTACAGAGAACAGTATGAAAAGCTCCATGCTTACTGGCAGTTTGTAGAGCGCACCTTGAAGGAGAGCCTGCTGCAGCAGAAGTACAACACACTTCTTCAGGCTTCGTTCACCTCTAACCCCGTTGAGGGCAAGATGGCTTTTGATGCCACCTCTACCAGTGCAGACATCCTGCTTGCAGGCATTCCTTATTCCACCATCAATGACAAAGAAGTGAGCGTAAGCGATGCCGACCTCAAGGCAAAATACGATGAACTTAAGGAAAGCTTCAAGCTCTATGCCCCCTCAAAGGACATAAAGTATGTGGCCGTTGCAGTAAAGGCAAGTCCGGCAGACAAGGCCGAACTTGACAAGCGTATGAATGAATATGCTTCGGAGGCTGCCACTACTGACGACTTGGCAAGCCTCGTACGCAGCCAGTCAACGGTTGCTTATGTAGACATGCCACGCACAGCCAGTGCATACCCCGCTGACATCAGCGCAGAGCTTGATTCTATGAGTGCAGGCTCTACAAAGGCTCCGTACTACAACCCTATGGACAACACCATGAACCTCATCAAGCTCGTGGCTAAGACTCAGGCTCCCGACTCAATACTAATCCGCCAGATTCAGGTGGGAGGCAAAGATCTTGCCGACACACGCAACCGTGCTGACTCAATATACAAGGCTCTCCAAAACGGAGCGGACTTTAAACAGATAGCTGCAAAATATGGTCAGACGGGTGATTCTACCTGGCTCGTGAGCAACATGTATGAAACTGGCACTGCCGATGCTGAAAATCTCAAGTTCCTCAACAAGGTTCAGACAATGGAGAGTGGCCAGATATCCAACTTTGACTTTGCACAGGGCAATATCATCGTTATGGTGAACGACCGCCGTCATATGGTAACAAAATATAATGCGGCAGTCATCAAATGCCCGCTCAATTACAGCAACGAGACTTCAAAAACCGCTTACAACAAGTTTAGCAAGTTTGTGGCCGAAAACAAGACCATCGAAGCCATCGAAAAGAACGCTGTGAAGAACGGCTACACAGTCCAGACTCTTAATGGTGTTGAGACGGGTGACTTCTTCTCAATGAAGTATTTCAGCCAGCCTGGCATGGATCGCCACATGATGCGCTGGATTAGCAACGAGGCTAAAAAGTGGATTTTTGACGAGGCAGAGGACGGAGATGTTTCACCGCTTTTCATCTGCGACAATGGCTCACATCTTCTGGTGGTGTCGGTTACCAAGTCTCACGACAAGGGCTATATGCCTCTTGAAGACGTAAAGGAAATGGTGAAAAACGAGGTGCTCCGCGACAAGAAGGCAGAGAAAATCCTCGGCAAGCTGAAGAACTGCAAGACCTTAGCTCAGATGAAGGGCGTTGCTGGTGTGCAGGTAGACACTGCAAAGAATGTCAACTTCTACTCTCAGATGTATGACCCTGCAATCCTCGGTACTGTCACGGGTGTAAAGGTTAACCAGTTTGTTGGTCCGATGAAGGGCTATAATGCTGTATTTGCATATCAGGTGCTCGATGTTAAGAAGCAGGCTGGTGCTAAATATGACGAACAGCAGTATGTGATGAGTGCAGCGCGCAACCATGCCACAATGGCGTTGAGTCCGCGTCAGTACTACGGCGAAAGTCCGTTCCTCACTTATTTGAAGAACAAGGCACAGGTTGAAGACTTCAGATACAGATTCTATTAATCCGTTTCTGTTGCGTCCGTTGCAACTTAAAATGAGATAACCCCAGAAATACGAAGTTTCTAACATAATTGTGGCCGGTGTTTGCTGATAAGGCATAACACCGGCCTTTTTTTATATCAATTCGGTCGTTGGTACTTGTTGCTAAACGAGAATTTCGCCCGTGTTTGCATGAGTGTTTTTCGAAACGGCTTGTGGCAGTTGGATATTGTTTTGTCACGTAAAACGGTGTTGAGTTGTGAATAAATGTTATTTTAGCAGATTGTTGCAGGTTGCTGTTGCGCAAAAATAACAGAATCTGCTATCTTTGCAACATAACAAAGTAAAATCAAGTGAAAACACAAAAAGAAACAGCTATGAAAAAGGTCTTGTTTTTTATGTCAGTGGCCCTGGTGGCAATGATAGGATTCTCTTCGTGCTCTGACGATGAGAACGAGGCGAGCGTTCTCTCCGGAGAATGGCAGGGAGATTGGAATATGTGGTACATGGACGCAAATGGCTATACCTGGTATGCCGATATGACCTATATTCGTTTTGACCGTAGTCACAGCACTTCGGGCACTGGTAGGCAGGTGGATTATTATCGCCGCGGCCCGTATGAATATCTGACCTACAAATTCCGTTGGGCAGTGCGCGATGGAGTGATATACCTCACTTATCCCCATGACAGAAATCTTGACACACGAATTTACAATTACCATCTTGACAATTGGCGTTTTGATGGCTATTTCGGCAGTTCTAATGCCTATTTTACAATGGACAAGCTGACAAGCTTTGACTATTGGGAGCCCACGCTTTGGGTTGACTCCTGGTACGGCTATACGGTCTATATCTATGGAAGCAAGGAATATGAAAATGCCGTTGGTTCTAAGTCCTACAACGGTGGCCGACTGCCCGAAATAATCAAACGTGGCGGACATTCCCCTAAAATGCTTGAGCAGAACAACGCCGGCAATTGATAGCCTACGTCTGGGACGTGTGTCGACAAACGGCGCCTGCCGAATTCTTGGCAGCGTGGCATGATGAGAGTTTTTACCCATGTGGATTGTTTGACCCCATTAAAAGAAAAGACTTATGAAAAAGGTAATTTTGGCTTTAGTGATACTTGCCGCAAGTGTTGACATGATGGCCTTGGGCAGGTCTAAGGTACGCGAATATGCACGTTTCCTTAGCGACAGAATGGCCTATGAACTTGGCCTGTCTTCTGGGCAGTATGACGACTGTTATGAGATAAACTATGATTTTGTCGATGCTGTGGGTGACCTGCTTGACGACATGGAGTGTGGAGACCCCGTTGCCATCGATAATTACTACCGCTATCTTGACTATCGCAATGAGGATTTGTCGTATGTGCTGTCATCTTACCAGTATAGCCGTTTTATATCAACGGAGAGTTTCTACCGTCCATTCTGTATCTATAACGGCGCTTGGGCTTTTCGTCCATATATGACTTATTCCAACCGTAATTATTTCTATATGAGCATACCATTTGGGTATAACGGATATTACGGTGCCCATGCGCGATGCTACTATTCTGCGGGCTTCTATGTTGGGCGTTATTCGGGTCCGCGATACGTATATTCCCCGATTCGTCATCATCGTGATTATAAAACATTCCACCGTCATGACTTCGGTCCCGTGGTGAGTGGGCACGGTAATCCCAGACCTCCTTCATATCGTCCTGCTCCGAGACCCGATGGTCCACAAGCTCGCCCTGACCGCCCTCAGAACAAACCTAAGGGGCCGGATGTTAAGCAGGGTAGGGAACAGAACGGAACCCCGAACGGTGGAGGTGACGGAGTAATCCGGCGCGGACGAGGGTAGTGCTGTTCCCGTGATAGACGCAAGCAAGTTTCCTCTCGTAATTCCCTTGCATGTGACATACGTATCTTTAGTAAAAAACAACATAAGGCATCTTCAGGCTTTTCCTTGAAGATGCCTTATGTTGTTTTGCGCTCATTCGTGCTTGTTTTCCAATCGACAGAAAGCCATCTAAGCATTCTTTTTCCGCCGAAATTGAGTTGCGTTTCGGCCGAAACGCATAAGCCAATCGGCCGGAATGGATGTCGATTTCGGCCGAAAGAAGTTCGTTAGCACAAGTCGGTGCGGTTTCTCTGCATCTTTATTTTGTGGCGGCAAGGTCTTTTGCGGAGTGATGATGTTTCGCAGTGGAGCCGTATGGCTTTCGGTGTGCCTTATGGGTCGGAGGGGGCATGGTGCCACATTCGTGTTCTTTGCATGGTGATGTGGGTGTTGTGCTGTTTCCGGAAACCTGTTGCACATAATGGGCTGTGGTGTGAAGTTGCTGTAAATGTGCGGGTTGTTATGGCTGGCAGTTGGTGTGCTAAGTTGGAAATACACACATCTGCAGAGTGTGCATATTTTTGTGGTATGATTGTGTAAGGCACGGTTGCCAAACGTGGAAAGAATGCCATAAAACGGCATTTTGCCGTCTGTTTATTGGACTTTTTTAAGAAAACAGGGTTTTATTTTCGTGTTTTAGGGCGTGTGGGTTTCCAAAAAATGCGAACTTTACAAGTCAAACGTAAACGTAGGGTATAGATATATGGTATTACGCTTGTTTTTGACATGACGAAGAATTTTTTGCCTTGTTGGTGGCAGCGGATACCTTGACAGATAAAAAACGTGGAAATGAAAATAAGATTACGTAGTTCTGTGTGCACAGACGGTCGCCGTATGGCGGGTGCCCGTGCCCTGTGGGTTGCCAATGGCATGAAACGTGAACAGTTTGGCAAACCTATTATTGCAATAGTCAACTCCTTTACCCAGTTTGTGCCAGGACATACTCATCTGCATGAAGCAGGCCAGATTGTAAAGGCTGAGATTGAGAAGATGGGCTGTTATGCTGCTGAGTTCAATACCATTGCCATTGACGATGGCATTGCCATGGGTCACGATGGCATGCTCTACAGTTTGCCCTCGCGCGACATCATTGCAGACTCTGTGGAGTATATGGTCAACGCCCACAAGGCCGATGCTATGATTTGCATCTCAAACTGTGACAAGATAACCCCCGGAATGCTTATGGCGGCCATGAGGCTCAATATTCCCGCTGTCTTTGTAAGCGGTGGCCCTATGGAGGCAGGGGCATATAAAGGTGAGAACCTTGACTTGATTTCTGCCATGATAAAGGGGGCAGACCCAACCGTCAGCGACGAAGAGTTGGCAGAGGTTGAAAACCGCGCCTGTCCGGGTTGCGGTTGCTGTTCGGGCATGTTCACCGCCAATTCCATGAACAACCTTACCGAGGCCATAGGCTTGTCGCTGCCCGGCAACGGCACCATTCTTGCCACTCACGTTAATCGCCGTCGGCTGATGCAGGACGCTGCCCGCCAGATTGTGAAGAATGCCATGGCATATTACGAAAACGGCGATGAGTCGGTTTTGCCACGCTCTATTGCCACGCGTGCGGCTTTTCTCAATGCCATGACTCTTGACATTGCAATGGGAGCCAGCACTAATACTGTGCTTCACCTTCTTGCCGTGGCGCAAGAGGCAGGGGTGGACTTCACGATGAAGGATATTGACGCCCTTTCGCGCAAGACACCTTTCCTGTGCAAGCTTGCGCCAAATTCTCAGAAATACTCTGTTCAGGAGTGTGGCCGTGCCGGTGGCATGCTTAATTTGCTTGGCGAATTGGCTGCAGGCGGTTTGATTGACACAGACGTGAAGCGTGTCAACGGTGCCACGCTTGCCGAAGACATTGAAAAATATTCGATACTGAAGGCCGATATTGATCCGGAGGCCCAGCGCATCTATTCATCGGCACCTGCCGGTGTGTTCTGCAACAAGCTCGGTGCGCAAGACACCACATATCCCTCGCTCGACACCGACCGTGCCAACGGTTGTATCCGCGACATTGAGCATGCCTACACCAAAGACGGCGGCATGGCTGTGCTGTTTGGCAACATAGCCCAAGACGGTTGTGTGGTCAAGACCGCAGGTGTGGACGAGAGCATCTGGAAGTTCTCCGGTCCTGCCGTAGTGTTTGACTCTCAGGAAGACGCTTGCGAGGGTATTCTCGGCGGCAAGGTCAAGAAAGGCGATGTGGTGGTGATTACCCACGAGGGACCGAAGGGTGGACCGGGAATGCAGGAGATGCTTTACCCCACTTCCTATATCAAGTCCATGCACATGGGCAAGGAGTGCGCCCTCATCACCGATGGCCGTTTTTCTGGCGGCACATCGGGATTGTCAATAGGTCATATCTCGCCAGAGGCTGCCAGTGGTGGCAACATAGGAAAGATTGTTGACGGCGACATCATTGATATTGACATTCCCAACCGTTCCATCAATGTCAGACTGAGCGAGGAAGAACTCAACGCTCGTCCGCAGCAGCCACTCAAGCGCAACCGCACGGTGTCAAAGGCTCTCAGAGCCTATGCTCACTCGGTTTCGTCTGCCGATAAGGGTGGGGTGAGAATAATTGAAGACTGACATACTAACTAACTTACTTACAGAAACAATACGCATATAACATGAAAGAAAAGATTACAGGTGCAGAGGCAATGATACGAAGCCTTGAAAACGAGGGGGTCAAGACTCTCTTCGGCTACCCAGGCGGTGCCATCATGCCCGTTTATGACGCACTCTATGATCATCGCAATACATTGAACCATGTACTCGTTCGCCATGAACAGGGTGCTGTGCATGCGGCCCAAGGCTATGCCAGGGTAAGCGGCAAGGTGGGTTGTGCCATCGTTACGTCAGGCCCCGGCGCCATGAACACCATCACTGGTGTGGCAGATGCCATGATTGACTCCACCCCGATGGTGGTGATATGCGGTCAGGTGGGCGCTGCCTTCCTTGGTACCGATGCATTTCAGGAGGTCGACGTGATAGGTGTTACCCAACCTATTTCAAAATGGAGCTTCCAGATTAGGCGTGCAGAGGATATAGCCTGGGCTGTGAGCCGGGCTTTCTATATAGCAAATTCTGGCCGTCCGGGCCCTGTGGTTCTTGATTTCACCAAAAACGCACAGACCGCCATGGTAGACTATGAGCCAATGAAGGTTGACTTCATTCGTTCTTATCGCCCTTGCCCTCCTACAGATCCGGAGACTGTGGCAGAGGCGGCCAGACTTATCAACGGAGCGGAGAGACCGCTTGTGCTTGTGGGTCAGGGCGTGGAGCTGGGCGATGCGCGCAAGGAACTTCTCCATCTTATTGAAAAGGCTGATATGCCTGCAGGCTGCACAATGCTTGGCCTTAGTGCGTTGCCGTCAGACCACCCTCTAAACAAAGGTATGCTGGGTATGCACGGCAATCTTGGCCCCAATGTGCAGACCAACAAGTGTGACTTGCTTATTGCTGTGGGCATGAGGTTTGACGACCGTGTCACTGGCAATCTCAAGACTTATGCCAAGCAGGCTAAGGTCATACACTTTGAGATAGACCCCGCTGAGGTTAACAAGAATGTAAAGGTTGATGTGGCAGTGCTGGGCAACTGCAAAGAAACTCTTGCCGAGGTTACCAAGCTGGTGACTCCTGCCGACCACAAGGAGTGGATAGACAGTTTTAAGACTTATGAGGAATTGGAGTACGAAAAGGTTATTAAACCTGCCATCCACCCAATCGCCGGTCCATTGTTAATGGGCGAGGTAGTGCGTCGCGTTAGCGACCTCACGGGCAACAAGGCCGTGTTGGTGACTGACGTGGGCCAGAATCAGCTCTTCGGTTGTCGCTACTTTAAGTTCACTCAGGGACGTTCAGTCCTTACCTCTGGCGGTTGCGGCACTATGGGCTTCGGGTTGCCCGCTGCGGTGGGAGCCACATTTGGTGCGCCTGATCGCACCGTGTGTATGTTTTGTGGTGACGGCGGTCTGCAGATGACCATTCAGGAACTCGGTACTATCATGGAGCAGCATGCTCCCGTGAAGATAATCCTCCTGAACAACAACTTCCTCGGCAATGTGCGCCAATGGCAGTACATGTTCTTCCACAAGCGTTACTCGTTTACGCCTATGCTCAACCCCGATTATGAGAAGATAGCCGAGGGGTACGGCATTCCGTCGCGCACTGTAATAGAGCGCGCAGACCTTGACGATGCCATCGGCGAAATGCTACGCACTGATGGGCCATTCCTCCTGCAGTGTGCCATCAAGGAAGAAGACAATGTGCTCCCGATGACTCCACCGGGTGCAGATGTAGACGACATGATGCTTGAGATTAAGTAACGTAACACAAACAGAATAAACGCTTATGACACAATATAACAACAAGGGTGGACAGTGTGGTACATGTGAGACTTGCGGACGGTGCGATGAGAAGTCGCTCGCCAATTGTCCGGAGGGAGTGACCCTATATACCATCATGACCTATTCCGAAAACTTTGCCGGCATTCTCAATCAGATTACGGCCGTATTCACTCGTCGTCAGGTCAACATAGAGAGCCTCAGCGTGTGTGCCAGCAGCACTCCGGGCGTACATAAATATACCATCACGTGCTTCTGCACCGAAGAGACCGTGCAGCTCATCACCAAGCAGATTGAGAAGAAGATTGATGTGCTTCAGGCACGCTATTATACACAAGACCAGATTTTTATCCAAGAGGTAGCTCTGCTCAAACTGAGTACTCCGCGCTTGCTTGAAAACCGTGAGATATCGCGGATTATTCGTGTACACTCGGCAAAGATTGTTGAGGTCAACGAAACCTACAGCATTGTCAACATAACAGGAATGCCAGAGGACATAGAGTCGCTCTATTCAAGTCTGGCAAGTCTTGATTGTGTGCTTCAGTTTGTGCGTACTGGTGCCATTGCAGTGACCAAGAACCCACGAGAACTGCTCGACGAATATCTTGATGTACGCCGACAGGAAAAGACAGAATAAGAGGTGCTGCCGGCCAACGGATTTTGTGCAGGCACCGATGTTCAGACTCAAGACACAACATGAAAGCCAAAGCTTCTACATATCCCTTTGATGTGGAGTTCTTTGATGAGGACTTCACGGGTGATATGTCGTGGCATGTGTTGGGGCAACGCCTTCTGCGTGCAGCCGCACAACATGCCCACGACCGCGGCTTTGAGTGTGTGGTCAACAACGGGCATCCTTGTCTGTGGGTGCTGTCGCGTATGGTTGTGGAGATGAACCGCATGCCTCGCTCGCTCGAAAAGGGCACCATTACCACGTGGATAACCTCTGGCTACCGTTCGTTCACCGACCGCTGCTTTGTCATGAAAGACTCTCTGGGCTGTGAATTGGGCAGGGCTGCAACGGTGTGGGCATTGATAGACTCAGAAAGCCGCGAACCGGTCAACCTGCATAACGTGTTGGGGGCAGACTTTGAGGGGTGCTTCGATGCGGATTGTAGGGTAGAACTTGGTCGTCCAATGCGGTTTACCGCCAATCAGATGAGTCTTGTGGCCGAGCGCAAGGTCTGTTGCTCCGACCTCGACAAAAACGGTCATCTTAACAGTATTAGATATATAGATTATGTGCTTGACACATTTTCTCGAAAAAAACTTGAGGCGTCGTTCCCCTTTCGCATGGAACTTGCATACAGTCATGAAAGCATGTATGGAGACGTGGTGCAGATATTCAGCAAAGAGTGTGCTGTTACCGACACTTCGACAGATGGCAATGAAAACATAATTTATCAGTTTGCACTGAAAAACGGTGAACACACAGCTTGTCAGTGCGCATTGAGATTTCAAAACAGAATAAAAAACAACCAAACTTTTTAATAATAAAAATTATGGCAAAAATTGATTTTGGTGGCGTAGTAGAAGAAGTAGCCACAAGAGAAGAATTTTCACTTGAGAAAGCACGTGAAATTTTGAAGAACGAAACCATCGCCGTGCTCGGTTATGGTGTTCAGGGTCCTGGTCAGGCTTGCAACCTGCGTGACAACGGTTTCAACGTAATTGTCGGCCAGCGCCAAGGCAAGACATTCGAAAAGGCTAAAGCAGACGGCTGGGTTCCAGGCGAAACGCTGTTCTCTATTGAAGAAGCTGCTCAAAAAGGTACAATCGTTTGTATGCTTCTCTCTGATGCTGCCCAGATTGAGGTGTGGCCGAAAATCAAACAATACCTCACTCCTGGTAAGACTCTTTATTTCTCACACGGTTTTGCAATCACATGGAACGACCGCACTGGCGTAGTTCCTCCAAAGGATATTGATGTTATCATGGTAGCACCTAAGGGTTCTGGCACATCTTTGCGCACCATGTTCCTCGAGGGTCGTGGTTTGAACTCTTCTTATGCTATATATCAGGACGCTTCTGGTCATGCCAGAGACAAAGTTCTTGCTTTCGGTGTAGGCATCGGTTCTGGTTATCTCTTTGAGACAACCTTCATCCGTGAAGCAACTTCTGACCTCACTGGCGAGCGCGGTGCTTTGATGGGTGCAATTCAAGGTCTGCTCCTTGCCCAGTACGAAGTGCTCCGTGAGAACGGTCACTCTCCTTCTGAGGCCTTCAACGAAACAGTAGAAGAGTTGACACAGTCATTGATGCCTCTCTTCGCTGCCAAGGGTATGGATTGGATGTATGCTAACTGTTCTACCACCGCTCAACGTGGTGCCCTTGATTGGTATCCTCGTTTCCACGATGCTATCAAGCCTGTTATGGAACAGCTTTACAAGAGTGTAAAAGAAGGCCATGAGGCTCAGATTTCTATCGACTCTAACTCTAAGCCCGACTACCGCGTTAAGCTCGAGGCCGAACTGAAGGCTCTCCGTGACAGTGAGATGTGGCGTGCAGGTGCAGTTGTTCGTAAGCTTCGTCCTGAAAACGACTAATCAGATAGTCTGAGATATTCAAACACAGAAAAAGGTTGGACTTTTCCATTTCGGAAAGCCCAACCTTTTTTGCTACTTGAATCGCATCTTTTGAAAAAATCCACCCCGAAGTCCTATTTTACGGGGCTTCGGAGTGGATTTTATGCTCTTTAGAGTTTTACCCCAAATCGGTCATTAGGTCGTAAATGGCGTCTTTTGTTACTTCTTATGGCCTTTTATAAGGCACCTGCTGCTTGTTTTAGCTCAAAATAGCCCGCTATTATTCGCAAAAATGACAAGCCAATATCTGCTCTGCTATAAAATCGAAATACAACAAGTCTTAATGACCGAATTGGGTTTGCCAGACTGCAATAATTCGAATTCATTCTTCAAAACCTATTGGACTTTGGAGCATTGAGGCCGTACCAAACAAACAAGACGATAGGGTTATCCAAACTGGACAAACCTATCGGCTTGTAAGATGTCGGCCAATATAATCCTTACAAATCGGCCTTTGTTAACTCACATTTTGCGACTTCAATAGCATGAAACTGTAGTTCTTTTTCGCCCTCTATTGCATCCAAGATTTTATCTGCCAGCCACAAGGTGAGCAGCTCTTCCTCATCAAGATGAAAATATTCTGCCAACTTCGTAACTTGGCTTCTCTTCGCTCGCCTATCCCCACGTTCAATCTTGCTGAACATGGGAGTATCTATTTCTAAGTATGCAGCCACTTGACGCTGCAATATTCCTTGTTCGTCTCTTAGAGACTTTATCTTGTTTCCTAATAACATATCCGTTTTATTCTTTATCTAATATTACGATTTCCCAATAGCCTCCAAATCTACCACCTGTTCGTTTAATTTTGCCTAATTCACGAAGTTTACGTATTTGCTTCTCAACTCCTCGTGAAGACATATTCAATTGCATTGCGATTTCAGCGGCTGTTATATGTGGGTCTCGTTTTATAATATCTATAATCAAGTCCTTTGTTTCCGAACTTCTTTCCGAACTTTTCGTTTCTGTTTCCGAACCTCTTTCCGAACCAAGTATATCTGTTTCCGAACTGTTGCTATTCGTTTCCGAACTTTCACGACATCCTTCATGAACAGGAATAGTAACCAAGAACGTCAAGCGGTCATCTGTAGTTTCAAAGATGGCACGTGGTGAACCATTCTCTGCTAACTTTGTTTGTATTGTTGGAACACCAGTTGAGCGACCCTCTGTAAGGTCAAGTTCTTTTAAGAAATCACCCAAACGACGGTTGCGATAGCGACGGCTTTTTAGCATATCGCCCTTTTCTATATCCTCCTTGGAGATGCTTCTGTCAGGTCCAGGACAATTGAGTATAGAGATTCCGCTTGGTTCAATGGTAATCTCTATTGGTTCATGCTGCAAGAAATCTCTGTGATATACAGAGTTTACAACTGCTTCCTCGATAGCATCGTATGGATAGTTCCAGAAGCGTTCAGCTTCCTGCCTACCAGAAATCTTACGCACATGCTCTTTTAGCACGTTGCTTTTGATATAACCCATTGTCTGCTTTATCATCTGTGGAACACTTCCTTTGAACGTGACTTCCGTGAAATTGTTTGGGTCTTTCATTTTTCCATTAGGGAACGTTACCACATCAATTTGAGTATAAGGGAAAAATTTGCTTGGATTCTCGCAGAACATCATGGCTGCCACGTTGCGAAGCTTGCGATTCTCTTTAGGCCCTGTGAAGAGTTCCATCTGGTCAAGAATACTATCTAACGGCATCTTAACCACGTCATCTGCCAGCTTGCTACCTACCTTGACAAGGTAGTCACGGAGGAGTATCAGAGAAATGTCCTCTTGTTGTATCTCATCATTACCACGTTCGTCAAATGGAATGCGATTAGCCAACTCTCGCAGCTCGACAAGAGCCTCTCCCTTGGCGTCAATACTGCTTGTACCACTACGAATGTAGAAGTATTCCTTGGAGTCTTTAGCCGTCACGTTTGAAGGTATAGAATACGGACGGTAGCTGCCAGCAGGGCACCATATAACTATCAACTGCTTCCCGTCTACTTCCTCTACAGAGGTTCGAGGTAAGTAGTATGGAGCCATTTTGTTGTTGTAGCCCACCATCTCCTGCAAAATGTTATCTATCTTTTCCTCTGGCACACCTTCTACGGGACGAATTGCCATACCTGTTTTATCGTCAGTATCTACACCAACTATGATATATCCACCGCCAAGATCATCAAAGTCGTTGGCGAAAGCACATATACTGTGATATATGCTTCCTGGATTCCAACCCTTCTTAAACTCAATGCGGTTTGATTCTATTTTCTGCTTGTTAAGCAGGTCGTTTATGTTTATTACAAGTGCCATAAAATTTTTATATTGGGGCATTATGTGACCATACCTATGAATTTGATTTTTTTCATGACTTTATGTAGCCATCTCTCTATATCATTTGAATTGTTGAAAGGATATTTTCTAAGATAATCATCAAAGTCTGCGAGTATATTGATTTTACCCGTTGGTGGAATTGGTTTAAATTGACAAATGTGAGTAAAAAGTTGTACATGTCGCTGATTCTTAGTAATTTGGTGGTGATTAGCACATGAAGTTCAAACCATCGTGTGTACAACCTTTATACAAAAATCGTCAAAATACTTGAGATATGCAAGCAATTCTCTGAAAATCTCGTTAATGAATCAGATAATGTTCCACTTCGTGGTCTTCTCCCTAAGTTTTCTGATTTGGAAGTGGTGGCACTATTCTTGACGGCAGAGACAGAGAGTATTGATAGTGAGAAGTGGTTGTTCGACTATAAATTGCAAGAGTACAAGGATAGCTTTCCTAATCTCATATCAAGGAGACTGTTCAATGACCGCAGAAAGAAAACGGCAGACCTGTGTGAGGAACTGCGCAAGATGATTGCCATGAAAATGGATGGCGGAGAGGAACAATTCTTTGTTGATGCCAAGCCAATAGAGGTCTGTTGAGTTGCAATAGGAAAACATTGCAAGATGTGACGTGCAGGTGCAGTTGTTCGTAAGCTTCGTCCTGAAAACGACTAATCAGGAAGTCAGCTCTTTAGAGTTTTACCTCAAATCGGTCATTAGGTTGCAAATGGCGTCTTTTGTTACTTCTTATTGCCTTTTGTTTTTTTAGAAGGCATCTGACGCTTGCAATTTGCTCGTAACGGCCCAGTGTTACTCGCAAAGACAGCAATCAATATCTGCTCTGCTAAAAATCGAAATACAACAAGTCCTAATGACCGAATTGGGTTTAATAAAGCATGCCGAACATCCATAAAGGTATAATGTTGCCGTAGCCTGTTTCGATATCGTCTTTAACTACATAGCCGTTTTCGATGTCTCGCAGTTGTTTTTGCTTCTTTTTTTTGCCTCCAACTTCAAATGTGTATTTGTTGTCAATGAGGAAGTCTGATATAGGCGATACTGTGACTGATTTTAAGGAGCGGGTTTGGTTGAAGAAGAAAGTCTCTCGCACTGTACCAATTTCTATGTGCTGGTTTCCAAGTGCATAGATAAGCGGTGGGTTGTCAAGATATATCTTGTCTACTTTGCCCAGTCCTTGTATGCCATTTGTTGAGGTGCGTAGTTGGCTTATTAGTCCTGCTTTTTCTAAATAGGCACAAAGGTCTGCAATGTTATTTCTTGACACTTCCAGTTGTCCGCCAATTTGTGACATGTTTGGTTTGAATGGTGCGCTTTGAGCAATAATGGCAAGCAGGCGCTTGATTTTTCTTGCCGTAGATACAGTAAGGTCTGCATATTGTGGAATGTCTATTTCTATGGTTGCATTGACCACTTGTTGTATATATTGGTTGATGTCCCCATTAGCAAAGGGATAGTAGCCCCTTTGCAAATAGTCTGCAAAATACTTTAAGGGCAAAAATCCTTGGGGTATTTCCACTTGTTGCATAAGAAGTTGCTGTAGTGAGCATGGAGGAAGGTGTATGTCGTGAAAGAGTTCTAAGTATTCTCGGTACGAAAGGCCTTGCATTTCATATATCAATGCTCGGCGACTCAGGTCAAAAGCTCCTTTTGCTATATCAAGTACAGACGACCCTGTAAATACGACATGCAGCTCGGCGTGATAGTCATAAATCAGTTTCAGTTCTCTTGACCAATCTTTATATTTGTGAATTTCGTCAATAAACAGATATTTGCCTCCAATTTTTGAGAAATCGTCTGCAATATCAATCAGTCGGTGACTGGCAAAATAAAAATCTTCAGCTTGTACATATAGCGATTCGTTTTGAGGCAAATTTTCTTTGATGTATTGTAGTACGAGGGTGGTTTTGCCAATTCCTCTTGGCCCCATCAGTCCTACCATACGAGCACTCCAGTTTATGCGGTCATACATATAGCGGTGAAACTTGGTGCTGGTTTCTCTCAACAGCTTGTGAAATGTGGACTGTAGTTGTTCCATGACAAATAAATCTTTTTGTTCTGTTAATATGAATGCAAAGATACAAGTATTTCGTGATGTTGCACTAAATACAGTGCACTTTTTCTCGAAAACTGCACTAAATCGAGTGCAGTTTTTGCAAAAACTGTGACTTCCCCTAAGAATGGTTGACACTTTAACCCAATTCTGTCCTTATGACTTATTGTATTTTGAATTTTTAGGAGAGCAGATGTTGCTTGTCGTTTTAGGGAATAATAGCGGGCTGTTTCGAGCAAAAAGCAGGTGTCAGATGCCTTATAAAAAACAAAAGGCAACAAGAAGTTATGAAAACATATCAAATACGACCTAATGACCGATTTGGGGTTTTCTTTAGTTGTGAGAAAAGTCGTGTTTCGTCTTTACAGACTTTTGAGTTCTGCCTGCACTTTGTTGAGGCGGTTTTCTGCAGTGAGTTTCTCTTGAAGTATGGAGTATATTTTAGTAGATTCCACATAGTAGTCGGCAATACTCAATTCGCCGGCGCTTACAGCTTTCATGAGTGTGGCGAGGGTTTGTTGCATAAGTGCGGTGTCGTAGGTGTCAAGTTGCTGCTTTAGGTTGGTAGCTTCGGCTTGCAGGGCTTTGCGTTGAGTGTCGAGCTGGTATTGTATATTTTCGACCTCTAACTCTGCGGCACTTTGTTTGAGGCGTGCAGCTTTTGTTTTGCGAGAATTGGAGAACAGAGGCATAGACACTCCGATGAGGGGGCCGTTTGAGGCATTCTCCCTGTATTCTGTGTTGCGCCGATAGCCCAAAGTGAGTGTGGGCATCATAGATTGTTTGGACAGCTTGACCTCCTGTTCCGCTTGCTTGAGGGTGGCATTGGCCAATTGTAGGGCGGCAGATGTCGGCACGGCAATGTCTGCCTTGATGTTGGTGTCTGATGGTGGCGTGTTGAGTGACGCTTCTGAAGCCCCCAGTTTTTGCAAGGCAATTTTCAGTTGCGCAGTTTCGCCGGCGTTGCGGGCTATGTCAGACTGTATGTTCATGCTGTCGAGCCTGATGCGGTTCAGCTCCATGATGGTGGCATTGCCGCGGAGCATTTGCTTGCGACATATAGACAGCAACGAGTCGGTAGCCGTCATGCGGTCGTTGATGAGTGTGGCAGATTGAAGAGCCGTCTGCAGGTCAAAGCACAGGTTTTGTGCTTCGAGCATGATGTTGCGCAGGGCAAGGTCGCACTCTCTGTTTAGCACATCTTGCATCAAGTCGGTCGCCTTGCGTTGTGCCGTGTAGGTAGAGGGGAACTTAAATTCTTGCGACACAACCAGTTCGCTGCTGGAAATGCCGTTGGTGCCCTTGCGGAAGAAAGGACTGTATTCTACCGAGGTGACACCCAACACGGTGTTGTCTGAATGCTGCTCCATGATGGTCGCTTCGTTTGATTGGCGCAAAGCCCGCAACTGTTTGTTGTTGGCGCATATTGATTGTAGCACGGCATTGATGTCAATAGCCTTTGTCTGTGCCGCCGAACACAATGTGCCGAGGCTTGCAAGTAGTATTAGGAAGGAGTGTTTCATAGCGTGGTGTTTAGTGTTGTTTTCTGCTGTGCATCCATTCGTAGATTATGGGGATGATAAATGCGTTCAGGAATGTGGAGGTGAGCAGTCCGCCGAGTATGACTTTGGCCATAGGGCTTTGTATCTCGTTGCCCGGCAGGCTGCCGCGCAATGCAAGTGGTATCAGTGCGAGAGCCGATGTGAGAGCAGTCATGATGATGGAGTTCATGCGGTCAAGCGAGCCGGTCACGATGCATTGGCGCAGTGAGAGGGCTGTGTCGTGGGTGCGCAGCCTGTTATACTCGGCAATGAGTAGCATGCCGTTGCGTGTGGCGATGCCAAAGAGGGAGATGAAGCCTATGATGGCCGGTATGCTCAGATTGCCTGACGTAAGCACCAGGGCAAAGACACCTCCGATGAGAGCCAGGGGCAGGTTGAGCAGTATGACGGCACTTTCGCGCAGGTTTCGGAACTGTGCGTTGAGCAACAGCAGTATGATTATGATGCTGATAATGGAGGTGAGCATCAGGGTGCGGCTGGCCGCCTGCTCGCTTTCAAACTGTCCGTCGTATTCAATGTGGTAGCCCTCTGGCAACGAAATTTTCTGTCCGATGTTTTTCTGAATGTCGGTGACAATGCCGCCAAGGTCGCGTCCGCTGCAGTTGGCGCTGATTACGATTTTGCGGCTCACGTTTTCCCTGTTGATGGTGTTGGGCCCCATTGACGAGGTCACTTCTGCCACGTCGGTCAACGGGATTTTTCGACCGTCGCTGGTGTCTATCAGCAGATTGCGTATCTCCTCTGCGGTGCTGTGGTTTTGTCCGTTGCTTCTTACCACAATGTTGAAGGCTTTGCCACCGTCGTTGACCTGCGCCACGGTCTGTCCTGCGAGATTTGCAGCAACAAACTCGTTGAAGTCGGGCAATGTGATGCCTTGGCGCATCAGCATCTCACGGTTGGGCGTAATCTTGAGTTCGGGTCGTTCAATCTGTTGTTCCACGTTAAGGTCGGCAATGCCCGGAATGTCTTCAATGCTCTCTTTTATCTGGTTGCCGATGGTGAAGAGGCGGTTGAGGTTGGGGCCGAAGAGTTTGATGGCAATGTTGGCCTGAGTGCCGCTCAACATGGCATCGATGCGGTGGCTGATGGGTTGGCCTATCTCTATATTAGCGCCCACGATGACCGACAGTTTCTCCCTGATGTCGCGAAGCAGTTCTTCGTGGCTGCGTCCGTCGAGCTCAAAGGGGGCTTCAATTTCTGACACGTTGACACCCAGAGCGTGTTCGTCGAGTTCTGCACGACCCGTTTTGCGCACTACGGTCTTTATTTCCGGCACGGAGAGCAGTATACGCTCTGCTTGGAGTCCTATCTTGTCAGACTCTTCGAGCGACACGCCTGGCAGGGTGCTTACGTTGATGGTAAACGACCCCTCGTTGAAAGGTGGGAGGAATGTGCGGCCGAGGGTGAAGAACAGGCCTATTGCCACGGCAAGCAGGGCGGCGGTGATGCCGATAACACTTCTTTTGTGGTTGAGCACAACGAGCAGTGCTTTGGAGTAGTGGCGCTTGAGCCATCTTACGAGACGAGCGTCCTTTTTCTCTGTGAGTTTCAACTTGTCAGACGTAAGCAGGTAGCTGCACATCACAGGGGTCAGAGTGAGAGCCACAACGGTAGAGGCAAAGAGGGCGGTAATAAATGATATGCCCAACGGAATGAGCATTCTGCCCTCCATGCCGCTCAGGAAGAACAGTGGCAGAAAACTTGCCACAATGATGAGTGTGGAGTTGAGAATTGGCATTCGTACTTCGCGCGATGCCTCGTAGATGATCCTTGTCTTGTCTTTGCCACCTGTGGCGGTACGCAGTTTGCGCCACACATTCTCCACGTCAACAATGGCATCGTCTACCAGCGACCCTATGGCTATGGCCATGCCGCCGAGACTCATTGTGTTGAGTGTTATGCCAAACCATTCAAGCACCATTATGGTGACAAGCAGCGACAGCGGAATGGTGACGAGCGATATGGCCGTGGTGCGCACGTTGGCGAGGAAGAGGGCAAGCACTATGATGACAAACACCGAGCCTTCGAGCAGCGAACCGCTGACATTGCTGATGCTGCTCTCTATGAAGCGTGACTGGCGGAACGAGTCTGTGGAGAAGTGTATGTCTCCCGGCAGATTAAGGCGTGCATCGGCCAGGGCTTTCTCTATGTCTTTGGTAAGCTGCATGGTGTTGGCTCCGGGCTGTTTAGTCACGGTCAGCAGTACGGCGGGTTTGCCCCTTTCAGAGGCAGTGCCCAGACGTGGTTCTTGTGCGCCAATACGGATGTCTGCAATGTCGCATAGGCTTATTGGCGAGCCGTTGACGGTCTTTACCAGCGCATTGCCTATTTCGCTGACCTTGTTGGTGGCCACTATGCCACGCACTATATATTCGTTGCCATATTGGTTGACCACACCTCCGTTGACGTTGCTGTTCATGTTGCGCACGGCGGCGAGCAGTTCCTGCAGACTGACGTTGTAGTGTTTCATCTTGCCGGGGTCAAAGAGAATCTGATACTCCTTTACGTCGCCGCCAAGCACCGACACTTGGGCTACTCCTTTGGTGGATAGCAGGCGGGGGCGTATGGTCCAGTCGGCAATGGTGCGCAAGTCGAGTTGCGAGGTCTTGTCAGAGGTGAGTCCCACGATGAGCAGTTCGCCCAGAATGGACGACTGGGGACCAATGGTGGGCTGCCCCACGTTGTCGGGCAGGCTTTCTCTCACTGCCGACAGTTTTTCCGCCACTATCTGGCGGGCTATGTAGATGTCGGTGTCCCAGTCGAATTCCACCCATACAACCGAGAAACCCATGGTTGACGAAGAGCGCACACGACGCACGCCGGTCGACCCATTGACGGCAGACTCTATGGGCAAGGTTACGAGTTGCTCCACCTCTTCGGCTGCCATGCCGTTGGCCTCGGTCATGATCACCACCGTGGGCGCATTGAGATCAGGGAAAACGTCGATATCGGGATTGTGGGCAGAGTAGAGGCCTGCTCCTGTCATGATGATTGCCACAACTATGATGAGCAGTCTGTTGTGGAGCGAAAAGCGTATGATGCGGTTTAACATGGCTGTAGCGGCTTTAGTGTTCGTGGGTATGGGCGGGAATGGCATTTCTGGTGGCCGCCAGCTTTATTGTAACGGCTCCTTTGGTCACGATGCGCTCGCCGCCCTTGAGTCCGCTTGTTATCTCGGTATATTCGCCATCGGTGGCACCAAGTGCCACCTCTTGTTTGTGGTAGTGGTTGTGGTCTGTCTGTATGTAGACATAGAAGATGCCTTGTTCCTCGGTCAGTGCGGTGGCAGGAACGCTGAGCACTCCTCGGCGTTCTCCCGTGACAAGAAAAATTTCTGCATAAGCTCCGGCCACAATGCCGCCGGTGTTGTCGAGTTGAAAGGTGACTGGTATATAAGACGAAGTGCTTACGGCTGATTTGCCTGATGACATGAGCTGCCCGTGAACGTTTTTGAGGTCTATGATGCGGTCGCTGTATTGTGTGCGGAATTTGGCGGTGGATATCTTGCCCAGCTCGTTGTAGTAGCGTATGGGAACCTCTGCACGCAGGTAGAGATGCTGATTTCTGGTCACCACCATGAGTGGTGCACCCGTTTCCACGTAGTCGCCGTCTTTCACCAGACACTCTTTCATGTAGCCGGTGACGGGCGAAGTGATGGTGATGCCCTTTGGTGACGCAGCTGATTTGATGGCGTCGTAGGCAATGCGGGCGTTTTCGTATTCTGTGCGTATGGCGTTAAACTCTTTCTCGGTGATGATTTTCTCCTGAACCAGAGGCATGGTGCGGTCGTATTCGCGCTTGGCTGCAAGGTAGTTGATGCGCGTGCGTTGGGCATAGTCGCCGTCTTTGAGCTTGTCAGACGCTATGTGGTAGAGTACCTCGCCTCGGCGCAGAGCAATACCCTCGCTGATGTGGCGTGAATGGCTTACAATGCCGTTGGTGGGTGCAACGACGGTTGTTTCGTCACACGATGCGGCCACAATGCTGCCGCTGGCTTTGATGACATCGTGGAACACTGTGGGTCTGAGAATCGTTGTCTCCACATTGGCGGCTTTGGCTCTTGCGGAGTCGAGAAAGATGTCGCCTGACGAGTGTTCTTCTGCTTCGCTTTCTTCGCTGTGGTGGTCGTCGTGGTCGTGTTTGTCAGAGTGTGAACATGCGGAGAGGCCGAAAGCCATGCTTAGCAGAATGGCGGCCAAGGTTGTCACGGTCGTAAGTCTCATAGTTTTTGTTTATAAGGAAAGTTTGTTAGCTGTCTTTTGTTTATCGTGTGCAAAGATATACAAAAGCGAGTGCAACTTGGTTGCAATTATGTATGTGTCGCTTTTCCCCCAATTCGGTAGTTAGGACTTATTGAATTTTGATTGTTAGGGAGAGTAGATGCCGCTTGCTGTTTTTGTGTGTAATTGCGGGCTGTTTCGAGCAAAAAGCTGGTGTCGGGTGCCTTATAAAAAATGAAAGGCAATAAGAAATAATAAAAAGATGTCATTTACGACCTAATGACTATCTAAGTTGCACTCGCAGTGCGTTTTTCGTTGCGGTGCGCTGCAACGGTATTGTCATTCTGTGGGAATCTCTACATACTGGTAGCACCCTGCATCAGGCAGATTGTTTGTCAGTCGTGGTGTGCCGAGGCGGTCAAGGGGGTAATATTGCTGAGTAATGGCAGGGTCGGCAATGAAGCGTGCTGGTGAGTCTGCCGCAAGGCGGAAGTCGTAGATGAGAGCACTATAGTCGAAGTTTACAAAGTTGGCGGCTTGCTTGACGGTTGACTGGCGGTTTTCCCACACGTTGTTGACCACGTTGGGTTTGTCTTTTATCTCCGGAGTGTTGAGCAGGCTGTTGTAGAAGGCATAGTTGTTTGAAATGCTCTCGTTGCTGCTGGTATAGGCAAAAATTTCATCAGAGTTGTGTCCTGTGATGATGGAGTTGTAGAATGTCAGCTGTGAAATGGGGCATGCGTTGTCGCCCTTGTGGTTGGTAAACACGAGGGCATTGCCCTGGCGTGTGGAAAACGGGCTGAACCAGCCTATGGTGCAGTGTACGAATGTAGAGTGCCCGCCGGTAACGTCAACGCAGTTGTTCTCGGCATTGCTGATTTGCGTGTTGCCCACAAACACTTGGCATTGGTCTATGGTTAGGGCGTTGCGTCGCACGTTGTGAAGCACGGAGTTTTCGAGTTTCAACTTTAATCTGGACTGGTCGGCCGAGTCACACGTTATGCCATAGTTGCCCGAATGTATGTCGCAGTGGTCAAGATGGTTGTCGTAGCTCGACGATGTGAGCCTGATGCCCTGCCACTGGTTGTCGATGCGGTCGTAGGGTTGGTTCTTAAACATGTTGTCGTAGCGGTTGCCGCGAAACACGATGGGCTCTTCTCGTGTACCTTTCGCCACAAGAGTCCCCTCAACCTTTATGCCCGCATCAGAGGCAAACAACAGAGTGCTTCCGGGGGCTATGGTGAGGGTTGCGCCAGGCTTTACTACCAGACTGTCATAGACGGCAAAGGGTCGCGTGGCCTGCAGCGTGGCATCAGAGGTGAATGTCTTGCCCCTAAGTTCCACTACAGCCTGGCTATAGCCCATGACGTGCACTTTTTGGCTCACCCCGTTGGCAAGGGTGAATACGAGGTCGGCTTCGCTTATCACGGCTTGGTCATTGTCGTTGTCTTGGGCATTGAACTGTGCAAAGGCTGTGATACTATCTTTGCCGGCGCAGTCAATGCTGACAGGAACGCCCGGCTGTATGAAGTATCCGTGTACGTTTGCCAGAAAGGCATCCTTGTCTTTGCCCTCAAAGGCCACAGAGGTGATGCGTATGCCTTTTGAGGACTTGTTGTAGACGGAGAACTGTACAGTCGGGGACTCGCGGTTGATGATGACGGTGTCAAAATCAAGGGTGTCGGCCGAAAAGGCTATTCTTGCATCGGCAGGAGTGGGAAATGTCTGCTCGTCAAGACACGACGAGAGAATTAGGGTCATTGCGCATAGCAGCAGGCAGAGGCTTTGTTTCATCGTTATATGCAGAAGGGTATGTTGTGTAGATGTGCATGTCATGTGTTCGGATTAGTTCGGGCAAGACGCATCACCGTCCCGCCAAGTTCTCGTCAAACTGGGTGACATACCTATATATAACGTAGGAAACGGTTTTTTATTTTTGCTGATGGTGAGGAAAACATCATCTTACTGTTTTCTGTGTTATTTCCACAGATACGCCGCCAGTAAAACAATTGGTATGCATGCAAGCATGCCCCAAAAAACCAGGGTTTTGAATCTCGGAGTTTCAGGGGCTTTGCGGGAACAGTTAAATAGCCTGAATATGCCGTAACCGATGTAGTACAGCAATGCCACCGTCAGACTCAATGCCAAACCGATGGCTATAGGGACCAGAATGATGTACAGTGTTATCCTGATGGTATTCATGGTTGTTATGTTGTAGTGGTAGAAACCTGTTCGGGTATTCAGGTGGGGGTGCAAGATGTTGCTCTATATGCCTGTCTGATGTTGATGGTTTTGCAAGGCTCCGGCCGCTGTTTCTCATGTCGCTGAAGGCAAATATAATGTAATAAATTAATACGGAAATAATTTTTGAAGAAAAATACATGAAAAAGACACTGAAAATTTACATTCTGCCCCCCCCGAACATAATTTTTGGCATTTTTGCAAAATTGAAATGCTATACATACAGACCATACTTACGCAATTTCTGCATGCTGCTGGGGTGACGTTGCTTCGGTTCAGCTTCACCCCAAGGCGGTTACGTGGTTTGCGTATTTGCATGATATGAATTGTCGTAAGGTCACGCAAGTGCAGACAATGAATAATAAGGAGAATTCTCGGCCGAGATTTCACAATTGTAGTTGTTTTGCTCCTGTAAAGCTATAAAATAGAGTTAAAACAATATCCTAATTCAAAAGAATTACTATATTTGCGGAATAAAACAAAAAGAACGCGATTAAAAATTGCAATACTGACGTTAACAATTAAACAAACATAACTACACAATGGATAAACCTTATGTATTAGGATTGGATTTGGGTGGAACAAACTCTGTCTTTGGCATTGTTGATACCCGTGGCGAAATTAAGGCGACTACCGCCATCAAGACAAAGGGCTATGCGGATGTCGGCGGGTATGTTGATGCCGCCTGTCTGGCTTTGGAACCGGTTATTGAGTCGGTCGGAGGTATTGATACCATAAGGGGCATGGGCATCGGAGCCCCTAATGCCAATTACTATACCGGAACAATAGACAATGCCGCAAACCTTGAGTGGAAAGGCTCCATTCCACTGGCAAAGATGTTCTCTGACAAACTGGGCATACCTGTTGCAATGACCAATGACGCCAATGCTGCCGCAGTGGGCGAGATGACCTATGGGGTAGCACGTGGAATGAAGAACTTCATCATGATAACCTTGGGCACAGGTGTAGGTTCGGGCATTGTGGTGAACGGGCAACTCGTGTACGGCTCTGACGGTTTTGCCGGTGAGCTTGGCCATGTCATTGTGGACTACAGCGCTGATGCCCGCGTGTGTGGTTGCGGACGCAAGGGCTGTCTCGAAACCTATTGTTCGGGTACGGGCATAGCTCGCACTGCTCGTGAGATGCTGGTGCAAGATAGTCGTCCGAGCATTTTGCGCGAATACAACATCGATGAGATTACAGGCCTTGAGGTCACCAAGGCGGCTCAGAAGGGCGACCAAGTGGCAACCGACATTCTTGCTTTTACCGGGGCAACATTGGGCAAGGCTTGCGCCAACTTCGCCTTGTTCTGCAGTCCCGAGGCTTTTGTGTTCTTCGGAGGCCCCACCAAGGCCGGAGACTTCATCATGGAGCCTTTGCGCAAGGCTTATGATGACAACATTCTTTATGTCTACAAAGGAAAGGCCAAACTTCTGCTTTCAAAGCTCAATGGGTCGGATGCCGCCGTACTCGGCGCTTCAGCTTTGGCATGGGAACTGCCGGCCAACGACAGCACGTCCTCTCCTGTCTGATTACATGCCTGTCATTGGTTGAATGAGAGTTTTCGGTTTAACCCAAATCGGTTGTTAGGACTTTTTTTGTAAGGCCTACGTTTCAAAAAACAACACAATTACGGGCTGACACTCAGATTTGATTTCTTTTGCTTTTCGAAAGATTAAATTTTGTCACTTTATATTTCACTGGGGGGGCTTTGTTATTATTTTTGCTATAACAAAGCCCCTTTTCGTTACCCTATATAGTGTTTGGGGAAGTCCGGCCTCTAAGTGTGGTGGTCGTGCGGGGTAAGGCATAATGGAATCTGCACGCATCCCCGTCAGCACTGCAGGCACTGGCACTTGGCATGCCCGGCGCATTATCGTGTGAAAAAGACACAGCAGATGAAACGGAATGTGAGTGAACGATGATACTACTTAATACATTAATATTAATTCAAAAACTAACGATTATGAGAAAAATTTACTGTTTGGTTTGTTGACGCTATTGTCAATGACACTTTGCGGCATTGCTGCGGTGGCACAGTCTGTTACTGTAAACAACATTG
>OJNH01000214.1_pt1 | contig 52860 bp, 49 predicted proteins | sample 1597361 | NCBI WGS metagenome assembly OJNH01 (sample SAMEA2452136, study PRJEB22498) | human gut metagenome | biome: human feces; feature: human gut; material: feces | place: Australia | collected 2012
GATGGAGAATTTGCGCTGTATCATAGAGGTAGATCCTTGTTGGTTGACTACTATAATACGTGCGGCATCTTCGAAAAGCGGATCAAGATGAGTCATGTCTACAGAACCTATGCCGCTTCCTTCGTCGCCTTCCATTTCCACACGTGGAAGTTCGAACGGGCCGAGATAACTCTGTTGTTTGGCTATGTATGCGGCAATGCGTTCTACTTCGGGAGTATCGACAAAGGCACACTGTACACGCACCGGTTCGCTGCCGCTGAGGAAGAGCATATCACCCCGACCGATGAGCTGGTTGGCTCCCGGACGGTCCAGAATGGTACGTGAGTCGATCATTGCACTGACCTTGAATGCCATGCGGGCCGGGAAGTTGGCTTTGATCGTACCGGTGATGATGTTGGTCGTAGGTCGTTGCGTTGCAATGATCATGTGAATACCGACGGCACGGGCCAATTGGGCAATACGTGCGATGGGCAGTTCTACTTCCTTGCCTGCCGTCATGATCAGGTCGCCGAACTCATCAATGACCACTACGATGTAGGGCATGAAACGGTGACCGTTTTCCGGATTGAGCTGGCGGCTTTTGAATTTGGCATTATATTCCTTGATGTTGCGGGCACGGGCTTTTTTCAGCAGATCGTAACGGGTGTCCATTTCGCAGCAAAGGCTTTTGAGAGTCTGTACAACCTTGTTGACGTCTGTAATGATGGCTTCACCTTCGTCGTCGGCAATTTTGGCCAGGAAATGGTTTTCAATGGGAGAATAGATGCTGAATTCCACTTTCTTGGGGTCGACCATGACGAATTTGAGCTCGGCCGGATGTTTCTTGTAGAGAAGAGAAGTGATGATGGCATTCAGACCGACAGACTTACCTTGTCCGGTGGCTCCGGCCACTAACAGGTGAGGCATTTTGGCCAAGTCTACCATAAATACTTCATTGGTGATAGTCTTGCCAAGGGCTATGGGCAGCTCGTAGTCGGATTCCCGGAACTTGCGGCTATTCAGGATACTTTCCATGGAAACGATACGCGGTTTGGCGTTTGGTACTTCTATACCGATAGTGCCTTTGCCGGGGATCGGTGCAATGATACGTATTCCTAATGCGCTGAGACTTAATGCAATGTCGTCTTCTAAGTTTCGGATTCGTGAGATCCGGACGCCTTTGGCCGGCGTAATTTCGTAAAGTGTAATAGTTGGTCCTACTGTGGCCTTTATGGAAGAAATGCCCACACCGAAGTTTTGGAGCACTTCGATGATCTGGTCTTTATTTTTGTTTTGTTCCTCCATGTCGATGGGAATATTATCGTCCGTCCGCTTGTCCAAAAGTTCCAACGTAGGATAATGATAGTTTTCGAGATCGAGTTTAGGATCGAAAGGTTCCAATGCCCCCTGGCTTTTCTGGTTGGCAGGTTCTTCTTTGGTTGGTTCGATAATATCCAGCCGTAGCGGTTTGTCATCCGTACCGTTTTTGTCTTCAGGCTGTTCAGAAGCTGTTTTTTCAGCAATTTTATGATCTGTTTCATGGGTGTTTGGCAGATCGAAATCAATAGTCTGTGCATTAGCTTCCAGATGCTCGGGAATTTCTTCTTCTGTCATTTCTTCATTCTCCTCAAAATCGGATTCATCATCGTATGCCAATAGAGGATGACCGTCGTCCGGCATGGTATTTTCCGGTTCGGTTGTTTCAGAGTCCGTATCGTTCTTTTTGTTCTGTTTGGATTTGATATATTCCATCGGATTGAGTAGCCTGCGTATCCATTTGACCGTTCTGTTGCTGAGATAAGCCAGATAGGCGATGGCCAGGAATGCCAATGCCAGGAATGTGCTGATAGGACCAATGCGCTGTACCAGCCATTGACTGATGAATTGTCCGTGCTGACCGCCCGGATTGATAAAATTCCAGTTGCTCAGATTCTCAAAAGTATCCTGCAAGAAGAATGAACTGGCTACTGAAAACCATACGGTCAGAATAGTGCAGTGAAGAAACCATTTCCAAAGCTGTACTTCATAAGCTTTGGTCAGTTTCATGGCAGCTACGATGAGAAAAACCGGAATGAAAAAAGATGAAAAACCGAATCCGCTATTGAACCAGTAGTCGGCACAATATGCTCCAAGTGCACCGGCATAATTCATGAACCCTTCCATACTGCCTTTTTCCAGCAAAGCCTGATCTTCGGCGCCGGTAAAAAGATAAGACGTCAGAGCCAGAAACATGAAGAGAGAAAGAATCAGAAGAATCAGGCCGGAGATAAACCGGATGGTTTCCGTACGGCCTACCGGATCTTCGCCTGCATTGAAAAATGAACGGATAGATTGTTTTTCCTGCTTCTTTTTCTGTGCTTTGCTTTTAGAAATCTTATTGCCTAATTTAGTGGTTTGTATGGAGGCTTTTTTTTTGTTCATTCCGATGGTTTTATATAAATCAGCTACAAAAGTAAATGAAAAAGCGCAAAGATTCTATTTTTTTGCATATTTTTTTGTAGCTTTGCGACTTTTAGGATTGACTGATTTTGAAAGGATATGAGTAAAGGAGAAAATGAGATCGTCTATTCCCGCAACACAGTGGAGTTTGTGACTGTGGCGGCTGAGTTCTGTGCGTTTCTGGAGCAGTCGGAAGGCCGGAAAAGACGTGATTTTGTGGATACTATGCTTAAGCTCTTGCCCCTGCTTTATCTGAAGGCATCGCTGGTGCCACATGTGGAAGGAGATGAGGAATTTTATCCTGAGGAGTTCGTTACGGAACAGGATTATGAATATTTGCGTGCCATGTTGTCAGCTATCATGGCCGGTGAGGATGATTATATGGACCTGAATAATCAGGATGTACGCTTTAGTGATGAACCGGTAGTCAGATCAGTTTCAGAAGATCTGGCTGATATCTATCAGGCTTTGAAAAATTTTGTGGAAACCTACAGATTGGGGGTGGAGTATAATATGGCAGAAGCTGTTGCGGCTGTGGCTGAAAGATTCGGTTTGTACTGGGGGCAGGAGGTGGCAGATGTACTTAAGGCACTTCATAGAGTCAAATACAGACCGTCCGAATCTGATGATGAAGATGAAGAAAGAGATACACCGGTGGAAGATGATGAATTTTAATGGAGATTGCGGTGATGAAGATCTTATATAATAAAATAGATAAAAAAGTTATTCAGGAATTGCCCCGCGTACTTTTTGAGGGACGTATTTTTGTGATACAGACGGAGGCAGAAGCCAACAAGGCGGTCAGTTATTTAAAGGGATTTCCTGTGTTGGGTGTGGATACGGAAACCCGACCGGCTTTCAGAAAAGGCCAGGTCAACAAGGTGGCGCTTTTACAAGTGTCTACAGATGATACTTGTTTCCTTTTTCGTCTGAATCGGATAGGATTACCGGATTCTGTAGTCAGTCTGTTTCAGGATAAGGATACAGTAAAGGTCGGGCTGTCATTGAGAGATGACATTGCTTCATTGCATAAAAGAGGGGATTTCGAGCCACAGTCTTTTGTAGAACTCCAGACGTATGTGCGTGATTTCGGAATCGAGGATATGAGTCTGCAGAAACTGTATGCCAATTTGTTCGGGCAGAAAATATCAAAAGGCCAGCAACTGACAAACTGGGAGGCTGACGTGCTTTCTGAAAACCAGATGCGTTATGCGGCTACGGACGCATGGGCCTGTGTGAAGATCTATCGGGAACTGGAACTGCTGAAAGTGACCAATGATTATGAACTGCAGATTGTACCTGGTGTACTTCCCAATGAGACAGAAACCAAGTAACAAGTAATAAAAATAAGGTAATATATAAATATGTATAAGAACTTATATCTTAAAAGAGGAAAAGAAGAAAGTTTGAGAAGATACCATCCTTGGATATTTTCGGGTGCAATACAGCACATTGAAGGAGAACCTCAGGAAGGTGAGGTGGTTCGTGTACTGGCTGATGGCGGTGAATTTATAGCTGTCGGACAGTGGCAGGTCGGTTCCATCGCAGTCCGGGTTTTAAGCTTTGAGGATGAAGTGATCGATGCGGCATTTTGGGAACGTAAAATAGCCGTGGCTTATACTTTGAGACAAGTGATAGGCGTAGCCGGAAGAAAGGATAATGATACTTACAGACTTGTTCATGGCGAAGGTGACTTTCTGCCTGGACTGGTTGTAGACGTTTACGGAAAAACGGCTGTGATGCAGGCTCATAGTGTGGGAATGCATGTGTCCAGAATGGATATAGCCCGTGCAATTGTGAAAGTGACAGACGGCGCAGTGGAAAATGTGTATTATAAGAGTGAAACCACTTTGCCTTTTAAAGCGGATTTGGGACAGGAAAACGGGTTTATCATAGGTGAGAGTCATCATAATGTGGCTACTGAAAACGGTCTTAATTTTTATATAGACTGGTTGAAGGGGCAAAAGACCGGTTTTTTCGTAGACCAGCGTGAGAACCGTTCGCTCTTGGAGCATTATGCAAATGGAAGGTCAGTGCTGAATATGTTCTGTTATACAGGAGGTTTCAGTGTATATGCTATGAGAGGTGGAGCAAAACTCGTTCATTCCGTAGACAGTTCGGCCAAGGCCATAGAGCTGACAAACAGGAATATGGAACTGAATTTTCCCGGTGACGAACGTCATAAGGCCTATGCGGAGGATGCCTTTAAATATCTGGATGCTATGGGAGGACAGTATGATCTGATCATCTTGGATCCACCGGCATTTGCCAAGCACAAAGATGCCTTGCGGCAGGCGTTGAAAGGATACACCAGACTGAACGCAAAGGCCTTTGAAAAGATTCAACCGGGAGGAATCCTGTTTACGTTCAGTTGTTCTCAGGTAGTCAGCAAGGAACATTTCCGTATGGCTGTCTTTACTGCGGCTGCACAGAGCGGACGTCGGGTTCGTATTTTACACCAGCTTCACCAGCCTGCAGATCATCCTATCAATATTTATCATCCGGAAGGAGAATATCTTAAAGGATTGGTACTTTATGTGGAATAAAAGCCTTGGAAAAGAGGTTGTCTGATAAAAATATGTTAAAAAACATATTTTCCATGATTAATACGCTTGTATATTAAAATAAATGCTTACCTTTGCATCGTGTTTTTCATGGTATTAGATTTAAGGTTAATAAAAGATTGGTTGTCGAGATGACAACCTTCTTTTTTTTATGCCTTCCCATACCGGAAAGAGGACAGATAAATGAATGGACTATCCTCTTTGGGAGTGTGGAAGGTTCTTTTTTTTCTTATTTTTATTCTCTATTTGCCAACAAAGTGAAGAATCAGGTGCGTCGAATCGGAAAAGTTGTTTATATTTGCAAATAAGTAGGAGTGTAAACAATCTAAAAGTAGAAGCCTATGAACCTGAAAGTGCGCTTGACCATTATGAACTTCCTTGAGTATGCCGTCTGGGGAGCTTATTTGACTTCCATGGGAAGTTATCTGGTAAATGTCGGGATGGCAGAGAATATAGCCTGGTTTTATTCCGTGCAAGGTTTCGTTTCCTTATGCATGCCGGCTTTGGTCGGTATCGTGGCTGACCGTTGGATGCAAGGACAGAAGGTGCTGAGCCTTTGTCATGCCTTGGCCGGTATATTTATGCTGGCTGCTGCCTATTATGGCCGGATGGCAGGTTCAGAAGTGGAATTTTCTGTCTTGTTTACTCTTTATACAGTGAGTGTTGCCTTTTTTATGCCTACGATAGCTTTGTCTAATTCTGTGGCTTATTCGGCGCTTGATGGCGCTGGCCTGGATACGGTAAAGCATTTTCCTCCCATCAGGGTGTTTGGTACAATCGGTTTTATCTGTGCCATGTGGGTTGTGGATTTAGGAGGCATGCAGGTGTCTGCTATGCAGTTTGCCTTTTCAGGCATCTTAAGTCTGATACTTGCAGCTTATGCCTTGACATTACCGGCTTGTCCGGTTAGCGAGAAAGGGGAACGTAAAAGCTTGTCCGAAGCTTTGGGGTTGAAAGCGTTTGCCCTGTTTAAGCAGAAGAGAATGGCACTGTTCTTTATATTTTCCATGTTTTTAGGCATTTGCCTGCAGATTACCAACGGATTTGCCAGTCCGTATCTGTTTGCGTTCGGGCACATTCCCGAATATACGGAAACTTTCGGTGTACAGCATGCCAATATGTTGATTTCCATATCACAAATCAGTGAGACATGCTGTATCTTGTTGATTCCTTATTTTTTGAGTCGTTTTGGAATTAAGCGGGTTATGCTGATGGCAATGCTGGCATGGGTGTTGAGATTCGGATTCTTTGCCGTAGGTAATCCCGGCGGTGGAGTGTGGCTGTTTGTCTTGTCCATGCTGGTGTATGGCGTAGCTTTCGATTTCTTCAATGTGTCCGGTTCGTTGTTTGTAGATAAGGAAACAGAACTGAGCGTAAGAAGTAGTGCGCAAGGATTGTTCATGATGATGACCAACGGTCTGGGGGCTACTATCGGTACGCTTTCGGCGCAGGCTGTGATCAATCATTGGGTGTATGGCTTGCCGGAAGGAACAGATCCCCATATCATTATGGAAGGGTGGAGAATGTCATGGGCAGTATTTGCAGCTTATGCTTTGGTCGTAGCCGTACTTTTTGCAGTGATGTTCAAGTATAAACATGTTCGTGAGGTATAGTTACAGAGAAGGAGTGGATACGCATGAATGAATCTGTCAGAGAACTGAAAATAGTGTCCGTCTCTAAATGTACGCGGGACGGAGGTGCTTATATGGCCATACTGAGAGAATTGGAGGGAGAACGCATGATGCCTGTGCTCATGGATAGAAGTGATGCCCTCCAGTTGTTGATGAAAATGAAAGGACGGAGGACAAACGGATTTCCGATGTGTATAGCTGATGTGATGCGGGCCGTTTTTGCACAGTCGGAGATGGATGTGGTGGAAGTGAGGATTATAGCAGTACAGGCCGGCAATACGTATTGTCATATTCTGTTTAGGGATCATGGCTTTTACCGTATGATAAGAGGGTGTCGGGCTGCAGACGGACTGATATTGGCATATACTTTCAACAGTCCTATTACCATAGGGGAATCCTTGCTGGCTCAACAGTATATGCGTGAGCTTGACGGTGGTTTGTATTCTATGCCCGTTAATTCAGTGAATATCGAAGCATTGAAAGAAGCACTTGAACGTGCTATTGAAGAAGAAAATTATGAGTTGGCTTCACAGCTCCGAGATGAAATAGAGAGAAGAAAATGAAAGAATTCAGATATTTTTATGCCCCCGGATTACCGGATGACCTGACTTTACCGGAAGAGGAAGCGTCGCATTGTGTGCGGGTACTCAGGTTGGGGGCTGGCGATCCAGTCATGTTGACTGACGGAAAAGGGAAAATCTATGAAGGAGAAATCACGGTGGCAAGTCCGCGACAATGTCTGTTCAGAACCACATCAGTAAGAGAACAGGAAAAGGATTGGTGTGGACATCTGCATCTGGCCATGGCTCCTACAAAGAATAATGACCGGACAGAATGGTTGGCAGAAAAGGCTACAGAGATAGGTTTCGATGAGCTGACTTTCCTGCATTGTCGTTTTTCGGAACGTAAGTGTGTTAAACCGGAACGTTTTGAGAAAATATTGATTTCAGCCATGAAACAGAGCCACAAGGCTTATAAACCGGTTTTGAATGATATGGTAGATTTTCAGGATTTTATAAAACGTGATTTCCCGGGACAGAAATTTATTGCCCATTGCTATGATGAATCGGATATAGACGGCAGTTGTAATGAAAAGGAGTATTCTGATAAAAGAATGGATGGAGGAAAGGCTTTTCTGGCTGATGTTTTGAGACCTGATGAAGATTCATTGGTTATGATAGGCCCAGAAGGGGATTTCAGTGTGGAAGAAGTGCGCGCAGCCATATCACAAGGCTTTCAACCAATCAGTTTGGGAAGAAGCCGTTTGAGGACGGAAACAGCTGCTTTAGTGGCCGTTCATCTGATGAATCTTGGGCATGCTAAATAAATAGAATAACAGATATACAAAAAGAAGGAATATAACAATGAAAAATATAAAATGGCTTTATCCTGTTTTGGCTTTATTGGTTTGCGGAGCAGGAATATGGCTGTTCCAAAATGTTTTCAAGGCCAATGATTATGAAAATAGATTGCCGGCACAACCTAAGGCGTTGGCAGTAATTAATATAACCAAACTGGCAGATGAGGCTGGATTGGATGAAAAAAAATCCGGAGAGTGGAATGTATTGTCCGGGCAGTTTGAAAGCGTGGGATTGGACTGGTCAAAGCCGGTCTATGCTTTTGTTACGTCAAGGGAGTTGGTCGGTATGTTGTCGGCTGTTTCTGATGAGGATATGCTGGTGGAAAGTATCAAAGCACATCAGGAAAAAGGACAATGTGAATTTTTGGGGGATTATCAAGGTTATCAATGGGCTTTATATGAGAAAAGCTGGTTGCTTGGATTTGATGATGAGGCTGCATTACTGATGGGACCGGTCATTGCTTCTGATCTTAACATGATGCGTGCTGAAATGCTCCGTTGTTTTCATCAGGATAAGGATGAAAGCGGTTGTTCATCACGCTTGTTTGCAGAAATCAGTGGCAGGGACGCTTCTATGACCATGTCATCAACATTGGATGTGTTGCCTAATTCGTTCAATGAGACTTTTAAAATGGGCTTGCCAGGGCATGCAACTCTTGGGGACATCCGGATGGTAGCTGATTTCCGGTTTACACCACGTGATCTTATCGTGAATTGTGAAATAGGTTCCGATAAACAGGAAGTGAATGCTTATTATGAGAAGATGACTGTCATTAACGGGAAATTGAGTGGCGTATTTTCTACGGATTTACGCCCTAATACGTTATTGTGGGCCAGTGCCAATGTAGAGGGAAAATCTTTGCTGCGCCTGTTGCGTAAGGATCCCGACATTCGTACTTTTCTGATAGGCTTGAACATGGGCGTAGATGCAGACCGGATGATCAGCAGTATATCGGGAGATGTAGCTGTCAGGATAGATTCTATCAGCACAGGTCGGCGTTATGCTTATTCTCTTTCTGCTGAGTTGTCGGATCATTCGTTCCTGGATGAAGCTGACTATTGGATTCAAAGTGCGGCTAAACAGTCTGATTGGACGCTGAATAAATGGTCGGAAAATAATTTTTATGCAGCCATGCCGGGCTGGCAATGTTATTTTGGAGTTCGGAATGAATGGCTTTATCTGGCTTCGTCAGAGATAACGGCTAAAAACATGTTCAAACAGCATTCGGATGTACTTTCTTCCTGGCAAAAGGATTTGAAGGAGAGTCGTTTCTTTATTTGGGTGAATATGAGTGAAGTTGTAAACAGTCCGTATGTCAAATCTTGGATGGAGATGTCTGGAAATGAAATATGGCAGGAAAAACTGAATGTATTGGAAACTTTTGCCGTACGTTCTACTGATCCACGTCATATAGCTTTTAAGCTGACTGCTAAAGAAGGTGTGAATTTAATGAATGAACTGTTGAAATGAATACGATAGAATTAAAAAATACGTTGCCCGAGGTTTTTGCGACACGTGATGATATTCATAGTGATATCTGGCATCAGGATGTCTCTTTCGAAAAGGGGCAGCTTTATTTGGTTGAAGCAGGATCCGGTACAGGCAAATCGTCTCTTTGCAGCTATATTATCGGGTATCGTGATGATTATCAGGGAATTATTTGTTTTGATGGAAAGAATATACGCAGCAATCGGATAGAAGATTGGGTGACAATAAGAAAACGCTCGTTGAGTATTCTTTTTCAGGAACTCAGATTGTTTCCGGAACTGACTGCGTATGAAAATGTGGCCATAAAGAATAATCTGACTTCATTTAAGAAAAAGAAACAGATTGTAGCCTGGTTTGAGGAATTGGGAATTGCCGACAAACTGGACGTGCAGGTCGGACGTATGAGTTTTGGACAGCAGCAGCGTGTGGCTATGATGCGTGCACTGGTTCAGCCTTTTGATTTTCTGCTAGTTGACGAGCCGATCAGTCATTTGGATGAAACCAACAGCCGGATTATGGCAGACATGATGATGAGGGAAGCTCAGGCTCAGGGAGCAGGTGTGATCGTAACCAGTATTGGTAAGCACATGGATTTGAATTACGATAAGGTTTTCAGATTATGAACAGACTGGTTTGGAAATTATTGCGGCGACATGTCAGTGTTCCACAGTTTACGGGATTTTTTTTCGCCAATCTGTTGGGAATGCTGGTGGTACTTTTGAGCATACAGTTTTATTCGGATGTGGTTCCGGTCTTTACTCAAGGAGACAGTTTCATTAAGAATGATTATCTGATCCTTTCGAAAAAAATCAGTATGGTCGGTTCGTTAATGGGACGTGACAACGGTTTTACGGAGAATGAGATCGAAGATATCAGAAAACAAAATTTCTGTAAAAGTGTAGGCCGTTTCTCTTCCACACAATATCATGTGGCGGCCAGAATGGGGATGGAGGGATTTCCAGCCATGACTACAGACTTGTTCTTTGAATCTGTGCCGGATCAATATATTGATGCCAATCTGAACGGATGGCATTTCAGTGCAGGGGATGAGGCAGTGGTGCCGATTATACTGCCTCGGAGTTATCTGGCCATATATAATTTCGGGTTTGCACAAAGCCGTTCATTGCCGCAACTTTCGGAGAATAGTGTCGGACTGATGGATATGGATCTTCGAATGAGTGGTCATGGAAAGATGCTGATGATGAAAGGCAGGGTAATCGGTTTCAGTAATCGGCTGAATACGATTCTTGTGCCGGAGAGCTTTTTGGAATGGAGCAACAGTCAACTGGCTCCGGATGAAGAAGCTCGTCCGGTGCGTCTGATTGTAGAGGTGGACAATCCGGCCAATGATGCGATTGCCCGTTATTTGCAGGATAAGGGGTATGATGTGGAGGAAAATAAACTGGATGCCGGTAAGACCACATTCTTTCTTAAACTCGTATCCGTCATCGTATTCTGTGTCGGGGTGTTGATCAGCGTCCTGTCTTTTTATATGCTGATGTTGAGTATTTATCTGTTGGTTCAAAAAAATACAGTCAAATTACAGAACCTGCTTTTAATCGGTTATTCTCCGGCGAGGGTCGGTTTGCCTTACCAGAGTCTGACTGTCGGACTTAATTTTCTGGTATTCCTGTTGGCTGTTTTTATAGTGATGGGCGTCCGGCATTATTATTTAGGAATCATACAAATGTTATTTCCCAATATGGCAACGGGAGGAATGTGGCCTTCCTGGTTGATAGGTTCTCTGCTTTTTATAGGAGTCAGTTTGTTGAATATCTTGGCTATAAGAAAAAAAATATGGTCAATATGGAAAAATAAAGCGTGATGGAACAATTAAGACAGTTATATATACAATGGTCAGGCAAAGAGCCTGCGGAAGTTAAACTTATGGCAGGAGCCGGCAGTAATCGGGCCTATTACCGTTTTTTTTCGGAGGATGGAAAGACTGTAGTGGGGGTTGTCGGTACTTCTGTAGATGAGAATAAAGCATTTATTTATCTTTCAGCCCATTTCAGAGCACAACAGCAACCTGTGCCGGAAGTTTTGGCTGTATCTGAAGATGGTATGCGTTATTTGCAGACAGATTTGGGTGGTCGTTCGTTGTTTGATGCCTTGTCAGAAGGACGTTCTGGTGGAGGAACTTATAATGAGGATGAGATTGTATTGTTGAGGCGCACGATCAGATCCTTGCCGGGTATTCAAATTAAAGGTGCTGAAGGTCTTGATTTTATGCAATGCTATCCTCAGGCGGAAATGGACGAGACGACTGTTTTCTTTGACCTGAATTATTTTAAGTATTGCTTCTTGAAAGCTACGTATGTAGATTTTCATGAGATGAAACTTGAAGAAGATTTTCGTCGTATGGCCAAAGACCTTACAGAAGGAGGGTTGACTGGTTTTCTTTATCGTGATTTTCAGGCCAGAAATGTAATGTTGGACAATGCGGGGAATCCTTATTTTATAGACTATCAAGGAGGAAGAAGAGGACCTGTGGAATATGATGTGGCCAGTTTCCTTTGGCAAGCTTCAGCGCATTATTCTCCACAGTTGCGTGAAAGGCTTATTGATGATTATCTGGATGCATTGGGGCAATATGTAAGTGTGGATGCAGAGCTGTTTAGAAAAAGATTAAATCTGTTTGTACTGTTTCGTACAATGCAGGTCCTTGGAGCTTATGGTTTCAGGGGATATTTTGAAAGGAAAAAGCATTTTTTGGACAGTATAGTTCCAGCCATCGGCAATTTAAGGCAGATATTGCAGACCGGATGTCAGGCCTATCCTTATTTGAGGGAGATTCTTGTAAGATTAACTGAACTACCTCAATTTCAGTGCAATAAATCAGATAACACCTCGTCTGTTACAGTAAACAGAGATACTCTTAAGGCTACTGAATCACAATATGATGGCAAGGGACCGCTTGTGGTCCGGATTTTCAGCTTTTCATATCGAAAGGGAATACCCCAGGATGATAGTGGAAACGGAGGAGGATATGTCTTTGATTGCAGAAGTACGCATAATCCCGGGCGTTACGAGCCTTATAAAAAGTTGACCGGACTGGATGAACCTGTGATCCGTTTTCTTGAAGATGACGGAGAGATCCTTACTTTTTTGGAGAGTGTGTATAAACTGGCTGATGCTCATGTGGCGCGTTATATACAGCGGGGCTTTACAAATCTGATGTTTTCATTTGGTTGTACGGGTGGACAACACAGAAGCGTATATTCTGCACAGCATCTGGCAGAGCATCTGCATGAGAAATTTGGCATAGAAGTCAGATTGTGCCATCGTGAGCAGCATATTGAACAGATATTGAAAGCCAAGTAAGTAATCAATTACATTAGAACAAGTCATATATGAAAGCAATGATATTTGCGGCGGGTCTGGGAACGCGACTGAAACCTCTTACCGATACCATGCCGAAAGCTTTAGTGCCTGTAGGGGGAAAACCATTGTTGGAAATCCTTATACGTAAACTGAAAGCATCAGGTTTTGATGAAGTAGTTATTAATGTGCATCATTTTGCGGACCAGATTATCCGTTTTGTCAACGAGAATGAGGGATTTGGTTTGAATATCCGTATCAGTGACGAGACTGCATGCTTGCTTGAAACCGGAGGAGCTATCAAAAAGGCTGTTCACTTATTGAACGGTAACAGACAGAATGAAGAACCTTTCATGATTCATAATGTGGATATATTGAGTAATCTGGATTTCGGGGCTTTTATGAATTGCCAGTCTGCAGATTCCGAAAGGGCGGCTACCTTGCTGGTCAGCAAGAGAGAAACTTCCAGACAATTGTTGTTTGATAAGGAAAACAGACTTGTGGGATGGTATAACAGAAAGACCAATGAGATCAAGACGCCTTATAGTGGTTTGGATCTGCAGTCGTGCAGGCAATTGGCTTTTTCGGGTATTCATCTTTTTTCGCCCCGGCTTTTCCCTTATTTTACTGATTGGCCTGACCGTTTTTCCATAATTGACTTTTATTTATCGGTTTGTGATAAGGAGTCAGTAATCGGGTATGAGTATCCGGAACTTAAACTGATGGATGTAGGGAAACTGGATACGCTTTCTGCTGCCGAAGATTTCTTGATAAACGAATGTTGTTAGAATCAAATATTTATTGTATTTTTGTGCTCAAATTAGCTTAATATCTTTATTATATGCAGCAAAAAATTATTATTTTAGACTTTGGCTCGCAAACGACACAGCTGATCGGACGAAGAGTCCGAGAGTTGGATACGTTCTGTGAGATCCTGCCTTATAATAAGTTTCCTAAAGATGATCCCTCTGTAATCGGAGTGATTTTGAGTGGTTCACCGTTCAGTGTTTATGATAAGGAAGCTTTCAAGATTGATTTGAGTGAGATCCGTGGTAAATATCCCATTCTGGGTATCTGTTATGGTGCTCAGTTTATGAGTTACACTTTGGGTGGTAAGGTTGAACCGGCCGGATCAAGAGAATACGGACGGGCCAATCTGAAGTCTTTTGATAAAGAGAATCCTCTTTTTAAAGGCTTTGAAGAAAATTCACAGGTATGGATGAGTCATGGAGATACCATAACTCAGTTGCCGGAAGGATTTAAGGTTATTGCTTCTACTGACAAGGTGCAGAATGCGGCATATCAGGCAGAAGGAGAAAAACTTTGGGGCGTACAGTTCCATCCTGAGGTGTTCCATTCTGTCCAGGGTACACTTTTGCTCAAGAATTTTGTGGTAGATATATGCGGTGGACGCCAGGATTGGAGTGCTGCTTCATTCGTAGATACGACGGTAGCTGAACTGAAAGAACAGTTAGGTAACGATCGGGTGATTCTCGGTTTGAGCGGTGGCGTGGATTCTTCTGTTGCTGCAGTATTGCTGAACAAGGCAATTGGAAAGAACCTGACCTGTATCTTTGTGGATCACGGCATGCTGCGTAAGAATGAATTCAAGAATGTGCTGCATGATTACGAGTGTTTGGGACTTAATGTGATTGGAGTTGATGCAAGCGAGAAATTCTTCAAGGATCTTGAAGGAGTGACTGATCCTGAGCAGAAACGTAAGATTATTGGCCGTGATTTCGTAGAAGTGTTCGATGCTGAGGCTCGTAAGATCACTGATGCCAAATGGTTGGCGCAGGGTACAATCTATCCGGACCGTATCGAAAGTCTGAATATTACCGGTAAGACGATAAAAAGTCATCATAATGTAGGAGGACTGCCGGAGGAAATGAATTTGCAGCTGTGCGAACCTCTTAAATGGCTGTTTAAGGATGAGGTCCGTCGTGTCGGTCGCCAAATGGGTATGCCGGAACATTTGATTACCCGCCATCCGTTCCCGGGACCTGGACTTGCAGTGCGTATCTTGGGTGATATAACTCCGGAAAAAGTACGTATTCTTCAGGATGCAGATGATATCTTTATCCAGGGACTTCGTGACTGGGGATTGTATGATCAGGTATGGCAGGCTGGTGTGATATTGTTGCCGATCAAGAGTGTGGGTGTCATGGGAGACGAACGTACTTATGAGCGTGCAGTAGCTTTGCGTGCAGTAACCAGTACGGATGCCATGACTGCAGACTGGGCTCATCTGCCTTATGAATTTATGGCAAAGGTAAGTAATGATATTATCAATAAGGTGAAGGGAGTCAATCGCGTATGCTATGATATCTCTTCAAAACCACCTTCAACTATTGAGTGGGAATAACCAGTTTGTTTTCACTCTAAAAGAAGAATCCCTGAAAGAATGTATGTGACTTGTTGCAGATATTGAATAAGGATCGAGTAACAGGTGGCATTCAGACTTTGAGGGATTTTTTATTGGAATACTAAATTATAGAAAAACAGTTATGGTAAAAAAAGCAGGTACACTGGTGATTGTCCTATTGTCTGTGGTTTTGTTGAAAGCCCAGGATACTTTGTTGCATTATCGTGTGGAAACAGGCATAACAGCCGGAACTGGTGATTATGTGCCTCTTTGGCTGACAGCCAACCGGAACGGACTGTCTGGTGTAGAATCCCCCAATGCCTATTTGCGGGCAGGCGCTGATTACCGTAAGACGTTCAGACGCGGATGGCATGTGGCGGCCGGATTGGATCTGGCCGGTGCAGTGAATCAAACATCTAATTTTGTGGTCCAGCAGGCTTACGTGGATGTAGGATGGCGTTTCCTGAATTTGAGCATAGGTAGTAAAGAACGGGAACCGTTGGGTAAAATCGCTGATCTGACCAGTGGAGGTATGGTAGAAGGTAACAATGCCCGTCCCGTTCCACAAGTTCGTGCAGAAATTCCCGAATATTTGGATGTCCCCGGTTGTAAAGGCTGGTTTGCCTTCAAGGGATATGTGGCTTATGGTCGGTTTACGGATGATCGTTGGCAGCGTGATTTCGCCTCCCCATATCATCAGCCTTATCTTGATAATATACTCTATCACAGTAAGGAACTGATGCTGCGTTTCGGAAATAAATCTGTATTTCCGTTGGAAGCAGAAATCGGCATGTTGATGTCTGCTCAATTTGGAGGAGAAAAGTATGTATTTAAAAATGGGCAGTATGTGATGGATGTGGATATGCCGGATGGTTTGAAAGATTATTTAAAAGTATTTATTCCTTCAAGCGGAGGAAGTGATACTCCAAGAGGTGATCAGGTCAATGTATACGGAAATCATGTTGGCAGTTGGAATTGTGCCTTAACTTATTATCTGAAGGACTGGAAGTTCAGAATGTATTATGAGCATCTTTTTGATGATCATTCTCAAATGTTTTTTGAGTATGGGCGTTGGAAAGACGGACATCTTGGTTTGGAAGTTACATTTCCTGAAAACAGATGGATTAAAACTTTGTTATGGGAAGGATTGGCTACTAAAGACCAGACCGGTCCGATCTTATATGATGGTTATGCTGGAGCGTTTCCTGAGTATCAGGTCAGTGCTAGAGATGATTACTATAACAACTATTACTATTTGAGTTGGCAACATTGGGGAATGGCTATGGGTAATCCTTTATTGTATGGTCCGATATATAACAAGGATGGCAGTTTGAAGTTTAGAAGTAACAGGGCAAGGGCACATCATGTGGCGTTTAGTGGACAGCCATCTACGGAATGGGGATATAGGGTGATGGCTTCGTTTACGCGTCATTGGGGTACCTATGACCAGCCTCTTGATGAGATCGCCCGCCAGTTTAATTCTCTTTATGAAGTTACCTATACACCTCAGGCCATTCGTGGTTGGACGTTTTCTGCTGCTCTTGGCTGGGATCAGGGCGATTATCTGGGTAACAGTGTAGGAGGAATGATAACAATAAAAAAAGAAGGAATATGGATCAAATGAGAATAAAGGTCTTTAGTCTGGTTATCGGACTTTTCTGTCTGATAGGATGGAGCTCATGTACAGGTAAGGCGCCCATAAATGGTAATCTTGACGGACAGTGGCAGTTGATGCATATAGAGGATCGTGCAACAGGTGAGACTATAGACTGTCATCGCTTGTATTGGGCTATTCAGTTGTGGGTAATTGAACTAAAGGATCGAGGGGATAATAAATATGGTGATTATATAGGGCGTTTTGTCTATAATGAAGAAGAAAATACAGTGAGAGTTTCCGATTTTAGAGTCAGATATGATGAGGATAAGCTGGCTACGGAGAATCAATTGCTTCAATATGGCATTCCTTCTACAGATGCTGTTCTTGAAGTCGTCAAGGCAGATGGAAAGAATCTGATTCTGCAGTCGGAAACATCAATATTGTACTTTCGTTCTTTTTGACAGAACTTTTGGAGAGATATGGTGTCATGCTTTTGACATAGTTCGACCCAATGAAAAAAACTTTTAAAATAAGAATGTTTTTTTGCCATAAAATAGCATATATCGAAAGATTTTTGTAAATTTGCAGTGCGCTAAGGAAAGAAGTTTTATTCACTCCTCAGAGTGCACAAATTATAGAGAATTGAGTTTAATAACTTATATTTCAACCTTTAATTTTAAAGATTAAGTAAAATGATTAAAGTAGGTATTAATGGTTTCGGTCGTATCGGCCGTTTCGTATTCCGTGCCGCTCAGAACAGAGACGACATTCAGATTGTAGGTATTAACGACTTGTGTCCGGTAGATTACTTGGCTTACATGCTGAAGTATGATACTATGCACGGTGCTTTCGAAGGTACAATCGAAGCTGATGTAGAAAACAGCAAGTTGATTGTAAACGGTAAGGAAATCCGTGTAACTGCAGAGCGTAATCCTGCTGATTTGAAGTGGAACGAAGTTGAAGCTGAATACGTTGTTGAGTCTACTGGTTTGTTCCTGACTCAGGAGAAGGCTCAGGCTCACATCGATGCTGGTGCTAAGTACGTAGTGATGTCAGCTCCTTCTAAGGATGCTACTCCTATGTTCGTATGTGGCGTAAACTTCGACAAATACGTTAAGGGTACTCAGTTCGTTTCTAACGCTTCTTGTACTACTAACTGCTTGGCTCCTATCGCTAAGGTTTTGAACGACAATTGGGGAATCACTGACGGTTTGATGACTACAGTTCACTCAACTACTGCTACTCAGAAGACTGTTGACGGTCCTTCAATGAAGGATTGGCGTGGTGGTCGTGCTGCTTCTGGCAACATTATCCCGTCTTCAACTGGTGCTGCTAAGGCTGTAGGTAAGGTTATTCCTGAATTGAACGGTAAGTTGACCGGTATGTCAATGCGTGTTCCTACTTTGGATGTATCTGTAGTTGACTTGACAGTTAACTTGGCTAAGCCGGCTAAGTACGAAGAGATCTGCGCTGCTATGAAGGCTGCTTCAGAAGGCGAATTGAAGGGAGTACTTGGTTATACTGAAGATGCAGTTGTTTCATCTGACTTCTTGGGTGACACTCGTACTTCAATCTTCGATGCTAAGGCTGGTATCGCTTTGACTGATACTTTCGTTAAGGTCGTTTCTTGGTATGACAATGAAATCGGTTACTCTAACAAAGTATTGGAATTGATCGCTCACATGAAGAAGGTTAACGGTTAATTCAACTGTACAAAGTATTTAAGGCCACCTTACTGGTGGCCTTTTTTGTTTTTGCAGCCTAAAGATAGATCTTTTTCTGTTGTTCTTTCAGTTAATTGGTTATATTTTCCATTTTTTTTATTATGTTTGCAGTTTCTATAAATAGTTATTGCTGATGAAATATGATTTGATAGCGGTGGTAGGGCCGACTGCTTCGGGTAAGACAAGTTTGGCTGTTGCACTGGCAAAGGAGTTGGATACTGAAATAATCAGTGCAGATAGTCGTCAGGTTTATCGAAGAATGGATCTGGGGACAGGAAAAGACTTGGCTGACTATCATGTAGAGGAGGACCGCTATATTCCATACCATTTGATTGATATTGTAGAACCTGGAACCAAATATAATGTATTTGAATACCAGCAAGATTTCATGAAAGTCTACGAAGATATGAAATCTAGAGAGCTATTGCCTGTTTTGTGCGGTGGAACCGGAATGTATGTGGAGGCCATACTTAAGGGTTTCAATTTGATACCGGTGCCGGAGAACAAAGCCTTGCGTGAGCAGTTGTCTGATAAAACATTGCAAGAATTGGCGGAAATTCTAAGCAGTTATAAGAATTTACATAATGTGACGGATCTGGATACTACCAAAAGGGCAATAAGAGCTATTGAAATAGAGGAATATAAACGTACGCATCAGGTGGAAGAACGTCCTTTTCCTAAGTTGAATGCTTTGGTGGTAGGAATTGATGTAGATAGGGATACAAGAAGAGAGCGAATTACACGCAGATTAAAGCAACGTTTGGAAGATGGTATGCTGGATGAAATACGTGGTTTGCTGGCTGAGGGTATTCCGGCTGATGATTTGATTTATTATGGTCTTGAGTATAAGTTCCTTACTCAATATATAATTGGTGAACTCAGTTATGATGATATGTTCAGGAAACTGGAGATTGCCATACATCAGTTTGCCAAAAGGCAAATGACTTGGTTTAGGGGAATGGAAAAGCGCGGAATACCTATATATTGGCTGCCGGAGAAATGGTCTATGGAAGAAAAATTGAAGGCGATTATGCAACGTTTGTCAAAGTAATGTGAGATTTGAAGCCGATTGATTTTAATCTAATTAAAATGAAATAATTATGTCTGTTGAAGCTGCAAGATGGGGAATTATTTATTGTCCCAAAGAAGGAACAAGTCAAATTCATAAGCAATGGGAAGAAATATGTGCTTATTTGACGGAAAAAAAAGTGGCTTATGATTTTGTGCAGAGTGAATCCAGTCATTCTGTAGAAAGACTGGCTGCTATGTTGGCAGGTAATGGATATTCTACTATTGTCATAGTGGGAGGAGATGCTGCACTTAACAGAGCTTTGAATGGTATTCTTGCGTTAGGAGACGAGGTGAGACAACGGGTTGCTATAGGAGTGATTCCAAATGGTTGGGGAAATGATTTTGCCCATTTCTGGGGTATTGAAGAAGATAATTACAAGCAGACCATTGACTGGTTGATTGCCCGGCGTATCCGTAAGGTTGATGTAGGATATTGCTTGACTGAGGTGCAGGGCAAACAGTATGTACGTTATTTCCTGAATTGTGTTAATGTTGGATTGGTTGCTGATATAATGAATATTAAGCATAAAACCCGTCGTTTTTGGGGAGCATTGACGATGTCCCATTTAGCTTCAATGTTTTTGTTGCTGTTTCAACGAATGGAACATAAAATGCATTTTAAAGTCAATCAGGATGAAATCAATCGGAGTGTGATGACAGTCTGTATAGGTAGTGCTCGTGGATATGGACAGACACCAAGTGGCGTACCTTATAATGGACTTCTGGATGTTTCAGTAGTGGAGCGGCCGGAGATGGCGCAAATGATGGAATGTTTGTGGATGCTTTATTCCGGACGTTTCTTGAATCATAAAGCCGTAAAGTCTTACAGAACCAGAAGAGTCAACTTCTTTAATCATGGCAAGGCTACGGTTAGTTTGGATGGAGCGGTATGGCCAGAGGCAACTACTCCTATGGAAGTTGGTATTCATCCTGAATGGTTGAATTTTATCATACCATCCTGATATCTCCATTTTGTAAAATGAAGATAAAAGTTGATTGTTTGATAAAGGTTCTTTAAATTGATAAAAAATAGCCACAGCATATCTCTGTATTGGAGTTTTTGCTGTGGTTTTTTTATATTGTTATTTTGAATAGTTGTTCAGAATTATTTTTTGTGTTGTAATGACACAAGTTAAGTGCTGGGCTAACCGATTTTGGAGATTTTTTTTAATTTATCTTCATCAATAATTTTAATTTTTCTACCGTCAATAGCAATTATTTTTTCTGTGGCAAAATTAGACAGTGTTCTGATGGCATTTGATGTTGTCATGTTGGAAAGGTTAGCCAAATCTTCGCGTGACAGATAAATGCTTAGTGTACATTTGTCTTCCTCCAAGCCATAACTTTCTTTAAGGAAAAGTATGGATTCAGCCAATCTTCCGCGTATATGTTTCTGGGTGAGGTTGACTGTCCTTTCATCAGCAATACCTAAATCGATAGACAATTGTCTGATAAAGAACCATGCCAAATCATTGTTTTCTTTTATTAAATCTGTAATGGTAGTCATGGGAATAAGCCCAATTACAGAAGTTTCAAATGCAGCAGCTGCTGTGACATAAGCCTGGTTGGCAAAATAGGCCCGGTAGGCGAAATATTCCACGGGTTTGATTACGCGGATAATCTGATTACGATTTCCGACGCCGTTCTTGAATATCTTAACCTTTCCAGACAACAGGCACATTAATTGTGTAGGATATTCTCCTTCACTGTAAATAGGCTCATTTTTTTTGTAAGTCTGCACCGTTAAATTTTTTATAAGATATTCTTTCTGTACTTCATTTAACGGATTGTATAAATCAGAAATCTTCGCTAAGATTTCTTCTTCACTGATGTCTTTTTTTACCATAACCTAAAAATCTGCTGCATAATTATGTTCAAGAGCACAAAATTAATACAATTGTATTAATTGAAAAAGTAATCAGATTCAAAAAATATATTTTATGGCATGTTTTTATGATTTTATTAAAATAAATTATGAATTAGCTTTTCTTTTTGTGTAAGATTTATTAATTTTGGGATGATTTATAGATGAACAAAATTTAGAAATTAGAAACCTTATAATAAATTCTAAACTATGAGTTATATACAGTTTGATAAGACTCTGATGACGAATCTGGAGGAATCTTTGCCAAAAGAGATTTTACGTTCAAATCGTTCAGGAGCTTATTCTTGTTCTACAATAGTAGATTGTAATACAAGAAAATACCATGGTTTATTGGTTGTTCCTATTCCAGAGTTGAATGATGAAAACTATGTATTATTATCTTCATTGGATGAAACAGTAGTTCAGCATGGTGCTGAATTTAATTTGGGATTGCATAAATACCAAGGCAATAATTTCAGTCCATTGGGGCACAAGTACATTCGTGAATTCAATTGTGACAAAGTGCCGACTACAATCTATCGGGTAGGCGGAGTGTTGCTCAAGAAAGAGAAAGTATTTCAACATTATGAAAACAGAATCATAATCCGTTATACGCTTTTGGATGCACATTCCGAAACTATTTTGAGGTTAAGACCATTTCTGGCATTCCGTAGCGTTAGGGAATATACACACGAAAATGCCGGAGCTAGCCGTGATTATCAACCAATAAATAATGGTATCAAAACAAGAATGTATGAGGGCTACCCGGACCTTTACATGCAATTGAACAAAAAGAATGACTTCATTTTCCAACCGGATTGGTATCGGGGAGTTGAATATCCCAAGGAACTTGAAAGAGGTTATGCTTTTACTGAAGATTTGTATGTACCCGGCTATTTCGAATTTACCATAAAGAAAGGTGAGAGTGTAGTCTTTTCTGCCGGACTTTCGGAAATTAAGACAAGTCAGTTGAAACAAATCGCTGATTTCGAGGTTGGTATTAGAACGCCTCGTGATAATTTCTATCATTGTCTGGTTAATTCGGCACATCAGTTCTATTATCATGTTGATAACGAAAATTATATTTTAGCAGGTTATCCATGGTTCAAATGTCGTGCAAGAGATATGTTTATAGCATTGCCTGGTCTGACCTTGCCCAATGATGAGGTGGAACATTTTGAGCAATGTATGGTTACTGCTGAGAAAGCTATCCGTGAATTTATGGAGAATAAACCTTTAACTGTGAAAATTCATGAGATGGAGCAGCCAGATGTATTGCTTTGGGCTATCTGGTGTATGCAGCAGTATGCTAATATCGTTTCTTTCCATAAGTGTATAGAAAAATATGGTAAACTGTTGAAAGATATAGTTTATTATATTAAGGGTAGTTCGCATCCTAATCTGAAAATGAAAGAAAATGGCTTGTTGCATTCAAAAGGTAAGGATAAGGCTGTTACATGGATGAACTCTACTGCAAATGGAAGACCTATCGTGCCGAGAAGTGGTTATATTGTAGAGTTTAATGCATTGTGGTATAATGCACTGAGATTTAGTGAAGAGATATGCCGTAAGATGGAAAGGCTTAATGAAGCAGATGAATTTGCTGCATTAGCTGAAAAAGTTAGAGTCTCATTTAAGCAGGTGTTCCTGAATCAATATGGTTATCTGTATGATTATGTGGATGAAACAAATGATACACAAGATTGGAGCGTTCGTCCTAACATGATCTTTGCTGTATCTTTAGAATATTCTCCATTAGATTTACCGGAAAAGAAAAAAGTATTTGATATTTGCACAAAGGAATTGCTTACTCCGAAAGGATTGCGTTCTCTTAGTCCCAAGAGCGGCGGATATAATCCGATGTATGTAGGACCGCAGATCCAGCGTGATTATGCTTATCATCAGGGTACTGCTTGGCCGTGGCTGGGAGGCTTTTATATGGAAGCTTGTATGCGTCTTTATAAGCGGAGTCGTATAAGTTTTGTGGAGCGTTTGTTGGTAGGCTTTGAAGAAGAGATGTTCTCGCATTGTGTGGGAACTATACCTGAACTTTTCGATGGAAATCCTCCATTTAATGCCCGAGGGGCTATTTCATTTGCAATGAACGTAGGTGAAATTTTGCGAGTAGTAAAGATCTTGGATAACTATAATATGGAATAGCGGAGGGAAAGTTATGAAAGTATTAATGTTTGGATGGGAGTTCCCTCCTCATATTTTAGGAGGACTCGGAACAGCTAGTTATGGTCTGACGAAGGGATTGTCTCTTCAGCCGGATATGGATATTACATTTTGTATACCAAAACCTTGGGGTGACGAGGATCAGAGTTTTATGAAAATAATAGGTATGAATAGCGTACCTATAGTATGGCGTGATGTGGATTGGAATTATGTTCAAAGCAGGGTAGGCAGCTATATGGATCCGCAGTTATACTATGATTTGCGTGATCATATTTATGCAGATTTTTCTTACATGTACGTCAATGATCTTGGATGTATGGAATTTTCAGGCCGTTATCCTGATAACTTACATGAGGAGATTAATAATTATTCAATAGTAGCAGGTGTGGTTGCACGCCAGCAACAGTTTGATATCATACATGCTCATGATTGGTTGACTTATCCTGCAGGAATTCATGCCAAGCAGGTAAGTGGAAAACCATTGGTTATTCACGTTCACGCAACTGATTTTGACCGGAGTAGAGGTAATGTCAATCCTACGGTTTATGGCATAGAAAAGAATGGAATGGATTATGCTGATTGCATCATGTGTGTAAGTGAATTGACCCGGCAGACTGTCATTAATCACTATCATCAGGATCCGGCAAAATGTTTTGCAATGCATAATGCGGTTTATCCTTTGGCTCCTGAGCTTCAGGCTATAGTTGATCAACGTAAACCAAGTAGCGAACGGAAAGAGAAAGTAGTGACATTCCTGGGACGTATTACCATGCAGAAAGGCCCAGAGTATTTTATAGAAGCTGCTAAGCGGGTGCTGGATCGTACACATAATGTGAGATTTTGCTTCGCTGGTAGTGGTGACATGATGTCAGCAATGATAGAAATGGCTGCAGCATACGGAATTGCTGACCGTTGCCATTTCCCTGGATTTATGAAGGGTAAACAGGTTTTTGAATGTTTCCGTGACAGTGATGTGTATGTTATGCCTTCCGTATCAGAACCTTTTGGTATTTCGCCGTTGGAAGCGATGCAGAGTGGTGTGCCGTCAATTATCAGTAAACAGTCCGGATGTGCAGAAATCCTGGATAAATGTATAAAAATTGATTATTGGGATATAGATGCGATGGCAGATGCCATGTATGCCTTGTGTACTTATCCGGGTTTGCATGAATATTTGCAGGTTGAAGGTAAGAAGGAAGTTGACGGTATTACATGGGAAAAAGTAGGGCAACGTATTCGTAAGCTTTACGATGAAACGATTCAGAAATGTAAATATTAAAAATAAGAATTAGAATAAATATGAAAACGATTTGTCTTTATTTTGAGATCCATCAGAATATCCATTTGAAGCGTTATCGTTTCTTTGATATTGGCACAGATCATTACTATTATGATGATTATGAAAATGAGCGTAGTATAACGGAAACTGCAGAAAGATCATATATACCATCTTTGCAGGCTTTAATACAGATGGCTCATGAGAATCCTGGCTTTTTTAAAGTGGCTATTTCCATGTCGGGTTGTGCGGTTGAGCAGCTTGAAAATCATGCTCCGAATGTCATTGAACTGCTGCAGGAATTAAATGAAACAGGCTGTGTGGAATTCTTGGCTGAACCTTATTCACATGGTTTGTCATCATTGGCAAATGAAGAGTCTTTCAAAGAAGAAACACTTCGTATGTCACGTAAGATCAAAGAACTTTTTGGTCAGGAGCCTAAGGTATTCAGAAATTCATCCTTAATATATTCAGACGATATAGGTGGCGTAGTAGCCTCTATGGGATTTAAAGGTGTGCTTACAGAAGGAGCACGTCATATATTGGGATGGAAGAGTCCTCATTATGTATATCATTGCGCTCAGAATCACGACTTGAAATTATTATTGCGTGACTATAAATTGTCTGATGATATATCTCTTCGTTTTAACAATTCATCTTGGAGTGAGTATCCCTTGTTTGCTGATACTTATATGAATTGGATTACATCTATGCCGGAAGAGGAGCAGGTGATTAATATTTTCATGGAATTATGCGCACTTGGTATGTTCCAGCCTCTATCTTCTAATATATTGGAGTTCTTGAAAGCCTTGCCGGCTTGTGCACGTGAGCGAGGCATTTCTTTCTCTACGCCATCAGAAGTAATAGCTAATTATCCTTCTGTTGATAGTTTGGAAGTGCCTTATCCGTTATCATGGGTTGATGAGGAACGTGATATCAGTTGTTGGTTAGGTAATGGTATGCAAAGGGAGGCTTTCAATAAGTTGTATAGTGTTGCAGATCGTGTAAGAATTTGTAATGACCGCCGTATCAAGCAGGATTGGGATTATCTGCAGGCTAGCAATAACTTCCGCTTTATGACGACAAAGCCGAGTAGCTGGAATATGTATCGTGGTATTTATGATTCTCCTTACGATGCTTTTACCAATTATATGAATATTCTCGGTGATTTTATCAATCGTGTGAATAATATGTATCCGAGTGATATTGACAATGAAGAATTAAATGCTTTGTTGACAACTATCAAGAACCTTGGAGAAGAGTTAGAGGTGAAGGATAAAGAAATAGCACGTTTGAATACCAGATTGAAGAAATTGACTCCTTCCGAAGATCAACCTACATCAGAAAAGAAAACAACGCGTAAATCTAAAAAGCAATAATTTTATTATAAGTTTTAATTTCTAATTTAAGCATCTAAAGTTAATGCTCCGATTGGTTTATTAAGTAGTACCAGTCGGAGTTTTTTCATATTGTTTTGTGGATACTTTTTATGTTTTGCTGGTAGTAAAAGTTCCTTATGAGATTGAGAAGTAATTCAGGTAAATTTGAATAAATGATAATATGCGGCGATAATAAAAAACAGCAGGAAGATGATAAAAATCACCTTCCTGCTGTTTTTTAAGTTGTTTTTATTTATTTCTTGTTGAATGAACTGTAGATCACTTGTAATTTGATTGGATTGTTTTCACCTCCAACCAGTCTGACACTATTGAGTCCCATATCGTTTGTAACGCTTAAAATATTGTTATTGTCGTCTGTCGTGACAGCTACGGGAATAACAACAACCTTATTCCAATTGGGGTGTAAGAGGCTCCATTCTTCTGGAGTCAAGTGAGCTTCTGCAGCTTTTTCATTTCTTTCTTTTCTACAATAAGCAATCAGATTTCCTATATTGGAGAAAGTGTACGTATTGTATGATGAACTGAAAGAAGTTACATATGAAGTCTTGTTGTCTGGTAGTTCATTGTTTTCAAAGAAACTGTACATATTGTCTTTCCTTACCATCAGGAGAGCTTGTGGAATATCCAGGCTATTAGGACTTGTTGCATTATATCTGGTTAATGAGATCTGAGTCTGACTGATACTGTCATTTGTATGCTCTGTATAGATCTCATCTATAGGCAGAGTGATCTCTGTAAAAATGCCTGCTGGCGTTTTTAGGTAGGTCCAATCTTTGTTTGATTCTGCTAATGCATGCATGTCATCTGTTTCGAAAGTAGTATTCTGAAGTACTTCCGGGGTTGCAGCAAAACGTGTCATACCTACGTATGTCGTATCCTGCGCTAAATCTTTATATCTGAAAAACAGATTGATCGTTCCGACATAAACATTAAGCATGGTTTCATTTCCATCAGTAAGTTTAAAATAAAATCCGGGACAGACATGTCTGATGAAATTATAAGAATTCTTGAAGAAATTTTTATTTTCAAAGTATTTCTTCATAATGAACGTACCGTATTCCTTTGGCAGAACTATTCTGATATTAGGAGTGTAACTGTCGCTCTCAATAGTTTCATCATCAAGTGTAAAGTCTCTGGCTGTAAATACTTTTTGAGCTATAGGACTTTGTCTGTGTGGATTAATGAATGAAGTCAGATCTGCATTACTATAATATGAAGTATCTTCTCTGATAACATTAGCTGTATCGAGTTCATATACTTCAAGTTTCATGGGGTTGTTCTCATCTCCATAAAAACTTTTGTAGAAAAGCCTTATTTCAATAGAATCCGCTTCAATTTCACCTTGATCGTTTTTATAAAGAAGATCATAATCAGGAAACTCGTAATTTTCCAGCGTATTGAATTGAGCCAGAAATTCGGCCTTAATTTGAGTGTTGGTTTCCGGATCGGTAACTCTACCCAAATAACAAGTTGTAGTCCGGCTTAGAACAGAATCTACTGCAATTGAGCGTGTTTGTGCTTCAAAGACAGATGATGTAGACTCAATGTTGTCTTCATCTGTATATATACCAATTGATTCTGTATTATCATCACAGGCACACAAACATAAAGCCAGTAAAGAACTTCCTAATAATATTTTTTTCATTTTTTTGTTAATGTGCTAATGTTATTATTCCTCTTTACCGGCGCTCCATGCTTTATCGAAAAAGTCAATGTAAGCATCCGCATCAATGCCTTCTGCTGCATCGAGAACTGGAATATTTTTTTCTGTAGCGTATGTTTTAAGATTTTTGTTGGCTGTTGGGCTGGATACAATAAATCCGTCAGAGAAATCTATTGCCAGTTTATGCAGTTCCTCGAATGTGCATTCCGGACTAAAATTTTTCAGAACATCACTTTTTGCCGTTTTGAACTCAAGACATTTGCCGAAATTTTCACCCATTGGATGCTGAAGTTCGTCACCAAAAACAGAATAGATAACCTTGCTGTCTCTGAATGAAGGTTCTTCACTATAAGCTGTTTTTATATATAAAGGAACAAGAGCTGACATCCAACCTTGACAGTGAATAACGTCTGGTACCCACCGGAGCTTTTTGACGGTTTCCAATACACCCCTTGCATAAAAAATAGCTCTTTCACCATTGTCGGTATATTCTTCTCCGTTTTCATCAGTGGCCATCATTCGTTTGGTGAAATAATCATCATTGTCGATGAAATATACCTGCATGCGGGCAGAAGGAATGGAGGCCACCTTTATAATAAGTGGATGATCCGTATCATCGATAATCAGATTCATTCCCGACAGACGGATTACTTCATGAAGTTGGTTTCTCCGTTCGTTGATATGGCCCCATTTGGGCATAAATGTTCTGATTTCACGTCCTTTTTCTTGTATGGCTTGTGGTAGTTTCCGGCCCAATGACGCAATTTCTGAATCCTCTACGTACGGGGTCATTTCTTGGGTAATGAATAAAATTTTATTTGCCTTCATTTGTTCTATTTTCGTTTTGCATAGGCAAATATACGAAAAAAACTTGGTTTAATTGTATTTTCAACCATTTTGAATGGCTCTTTTACATTAATTTCACTTATTTTTCTCCTAATGTCTTTGTTATGTGGTATTTTATGTGTTATTTTGCAAAGTTTTTTAGGAATTTGGACTTTAATATTTACTGTAAATGGAATTAGTTCAGACTATTGATGCATTGAAAAATGCGTTGTATGCAGTTCGTAAAGACGGAAAAAAGGTTGGACTTGTACCTACCATGGGAGCTTTGCATAATGGACATGCCTCTTTGGTGCGACGTTGTGTAGAGGAAAATGATGTGACAGTCGTCAGCGTTTTTCTGAATCCTACTCAGTTTAATGACAAGACTGATTTGGAGAAGTATCCCCGTACGTTGGAAGCGGATTGTGCTTTATTGGAATCTTTGGGTGTAACTTATGTGTTTGCTCCGTCTGTGGAGGAAATGTATCCGGAACCCGACAATCGTCAGTTTAGTTATCCTCCTATAGATACAGTGATGGAAGGGGCTTTTCGTCCAGGTCATTTTAATGGTGTATGCCAAATTGTAAGTAAGCTATTTGCTATCGTAGATCCTGACCGTGCTTATTTCGGGGAAAAGGATTTCCAACAGATAGCTGTGATTCGCGCAATGGTAAAGGATTTAAAATTCAGAGTTGAAATAGTACCTTGTCCTGTAGTGCGTGAGGAAAGCGGTTTGGCTATGAGCAGTCGTAATACGCTCCTTTCAGAGAATGAGCGTCAGATCGCAGCCAATATCTCAAAGATATTGTTCAAAAGTAAGAATTTTGCAACGAATCATACGTTGGAGGAAACTCGTAAATATGTAATTGACTCTATTAATGCCATAGTAGGATTAGAGGTACAATATTATGAAATAGTGGACGGCTTGGCTTTGCAGTCCGTTCAAAAATGGTCTGATTCAGATTATATTGTGGGTTGTATTACTGTATACTGCGGTGATCAGCCTATCCGTTTGATAGATCATATCAAGTATAAAGGATAACATCTTCAATATCATTAATAAAAAAATAAACGTTATGATGATTCAAGTGTTGAAATCAAAGTTGCATTGCGTACGTGTGACAGAGGCTAATCTGAATTACATGGGCAGCATTACCATTGATGAAGACCTTATGGACGCTGCTAATATGATAGCAGGTGAAAAAGTACAAATCGTAAACAATAATAATGGAGAACGCTTCGAAACATATATTATTAAAGGAGAGCGAGGTTCAGGGTGTATCTGTCTTAATGGTGCAGCTGCCAGAAAAGTGCAAGTAGGTGACATCTGTATCATCATTTCGTATGCTATGATGGATTTTGAAGAAGCGAAGAGTTTTCAGCCAACAGTCGTTTTTCCAGATACGGAAACGAATAAGGTTGTCAAATAATAGTGATTGAATATTTATAATTATAATGAAGATCCCTTTATGTCTAAGATATAGAGGGATCTTTTATAATATGTTGATCATATTGATATGATCAATTGAAATAAACGATTGTCTTTGATCCTTATTAAAAATTCATATTCTCTTCCTGTCATAGATCTTGATATTGTGGATGATCCTGTTATTTTATTCAAAAATGATAAGATCGGTTCCTTCCATTACTGATTCCCCTGGTGTGACGCAGATTTTTTCAATCTTACCGGCACGATCGGATGTGATGTTGTTTTCCATTTTCATGGCATCGAGTATTGCAACCGTATCGCCACGCTTGATTTCGTCGCCCACTTTGACTGTTACGTCAAGTATAACTCCAGGAAGAGGCGCTTTTACGCTGTATTTCTTAGGAGTAACAGGTGCTGGAACACCAGCCGGCTTTACTACTACAGGATGTAAGGTCGGTTTTTTTTCTTCCGGCAATTTGACACTGTAGGTGATACCATTGACTATCACGGTTGCTACATTGTTTTCTATACCTTCAACGGTTACTTCATAGTCATTGCCGTTAATATTATATTTATATTCTTTCATGAATGATTGTTTGTTTAAAATTTAACTTCCGGTGTCTGGCGTTGTGTACGTAATTTGGAATTCCATTCCGTAGGTTCTGTTTCTACTGTTAGTTTACCGCTTTCTATGACATGGGTGTTATATCCCTGATATTCATAGATAGCCAGAGTCAGTGCAGCCAGTACTTCACCATTGATTTTATTATTTTCCATAATGCAATCGTAATATGGGTTTATAATGGGATATTACCATGTTTCTTAGCCGGATTAGCCAGTGACTTGGTTCTGAGTTGTGCTAGAGCGCGTATGATACGGAAACGCGTATTGCGAGGTTCTATGACATCATCAATGTAGCCATATTTGGCTGCTTGATAAGGATTGGTAAATAGTTTGTTATATTCCGCTTCTTTTTCGGCCAGGAAGCTTTTGGGATCTTCTGCAGTTTTGGCATCTTTGGCATAGAGTACGGCTACAGCTCCTTCTGCACCCATTACGGCGATTTCAGCCGAAGGCCATGCGTAATTAAGATCTCCTCTCAGTTGTTTGCAACTCATGACAATATGTGATCCGCCATAACTTTTTCGTAAGGTAACAGTCACTTTGGGGACAGTAGCTTCGCCATAGGCATACAATAATTTGGCACCATGTAAAATGACAGCATTGTATTCCTGTCCCGTTCCGGGTAAGAAGCCTGGTACGTCAACCAGAGTAACCAATGGAATATTAAATGCGTCACAGAATCTAACGAAACGTGCACCTTTTCTGCTGGCATTACAATCCAGTACGCCGGCATAGCAATTCGGTTGGTTGGCAACAATACCTACGCTTTGGCCATTGAAACGTGCGAAACCGATGATGATATTACGGGCATAGTCTTTTTGAATCTCGAAAAATTCTCCATTATCAACAATAGATCCGATTACCTGATACATGTCGTAGGCCTTGTTCGGATTATCCGGAATGATTTCATTCAAGCTGTCTTCCATGCGGTCGATAGGATCAGTACACTCTTTACGGGGAGCTTCTTCCATATTATTTTGAGGAATGTAGCTAAGTAGAGTACGGATTGTTGCAAGTCCTTCTTCTTCTGTCTGTGCTGTGAAATGGGTAACACCTGATTTGGTTGAGTGAACACTTGCACCACCTAGATCTTCCTGTGAGACATCTTCCCCAGTGACTGTCTTTACGACTTTCGGGCCGGTAAGAAACATGTAAGAAGTACCTTCCATCATCAGTGTAAAATCGGTGAGAGCGGGAGAGTAAACGGCTCCTCCGGCGCAAGGACCAAATATTCCTGAAATTTGTGGAACGACACCAGATGCCATGATATTACGTTGGAATATTTCTGCGAATCCTCCAAGTGCATTGATACCTTCCTGGATACGTGCGCCGCCGGAGTCGTTTAATCCAATACAAGGTGCTCCCATTTTCATGGCCTGATCCATAACTTTGCAAATCTTTTCTGCCATGGTTTCAGATAAAGAGCCACCATTTACGGTAAAATCTTGTGCAAAAACGTAAACAAGTCGTCCGTCAATGGTTCCACTTCCTGTTACTACACCATCGCCAAGATATTGCTTTTTTTCCATGCCGAAGTTAGTACAACGGTGTAACTTGAACATATCCATTTCTTCAAAGCTTCCCGGATCGAGAAGCATATCAATACGTTCTCTGGCTGTATATTTGCCTTTGGCATGTTGTTTTTCAATTGCTTTTTCGCCTCCGCCTATGCGGGCTTTGGCACGAAGCTCAACTAATTCTTTAATTTTTTCAGTTTGGACACTCATAGTTTATCAATTTTTCATGTTTGGTGGGACTTGTCATGAAACAACAAACCAGCGGAATGCTTCTTTAAAGAAGCTGTCCCGCCGGAAATGATGTTATTGGGGTGAGTCCCATATAAATTGCAAGATAGATGTGATGATGGATCACTTTATCCTGATTAATGTTCACAAAGTTCTGTCAGAATGCCACATGTAGATTTGGGGTGGAGGAATGCGATTTGAAGTTTTTCGGCTCCAAGACGAGGGGCTTTATCAATAAGGCGAATACCTTTTTCATCACATTCTGCCAATGCGTTGGCAACACCATCTTCAATGCAAAATGCGACATGATGCACACCGCGTCCTCCTTTTTCCAAGAATTTGGCAATTGGACTGTCTGGACTTGTGGGTTCTAACAGTTCAAGTTTAACTTCACCTACTTTAAGAAAAGCAGTTTTTACTTTCTGATCTGCTACCTCTTCTATGTTGTAACATTTCAGTCCTAATACATTTTCAAAGTAGGGTAATGCTTGTTCAATGCTTTCAACGGCTATACCCAAATGTTCAATATGTGAAATTTTCATGATGTGATTGATTTTGGTTGTTTATATGCTGCAGGTCTTTCTGCAACATGACAAATATACACAGTTTATGTTTAATTAGGAAATAATCTTCTGTTTTTTTAGATTTTATAAGATTGCTCGTTTAAAGTTCAATCAAAATTCTTGCATTAATCTGGCGTCCAGTCAAATAGTTGGGTACAGCATATTGTTGGTTGGTCACATCTGTCACCCAGTAATATGAACTGACATTGCTGATGTCGAACAGATTGAAACAATCTACACCCAGCCAAATATTACGCAGATAGCGTATTATTTTTTTCTGATTACGTCCGTCTTCATTATCCAGAAGACGATAACTCATCCCGATATCTACACGTTTGTAGGCTGGTGCCCGGAATGCCATACGTTCCAAACCGGTGTGGGGAGGACCGAATGGAAGACCATCTGCTATACAAGCCTTTAACGTCATTTTCCATCGTGTCGATCCCGGGAAAAAGTCGCTGAAAAAAAAGTTTAGATTGTAGCGTTGGTCTGTAGGTTGGGGGAAACTTTTTCCGTTAACTTTCTGTTCAGCTTTCATCAAACTTAAGCTGATCCATGAATCAGTTCCCTCTACGAATTCACCAAAGAGTTTGAAATCGACTCCGGTAGTATATCCTGAAGCCACATTACCTCCGTAATAGACAATTTTGACGTTATTGACGTTGTAAGGTATGAGATTTGCCAATGCTTTATAGTAAACTTCAGTGGTAAACTTAAATGGTCTGTTAAGCAATTTAAACTTGTAATCACCTCCGAGTACAATTTGGAAAGAACGGGGAGATTTGATTTGTTTGTTGAGTATTACGGAAGTTGAACCGTTTTTTGTAACAGTATCTCTCAATTCTTTATAAAATGGAGCCTGATAATATAATCCTGTGGCAATACGGAATGTAAAATCTTCATTGAAAGCAGGGATATAACCTAAAGCCAGACGCGGGCTAGCCAGCCACTCCTTGTTCCAGCTCCAAAAACTAAGACGGAGTCCGTAATTGAAAGAAAAAATTCCGGCATTATTTGTGAACCGCCAGGTGTCTTGTCCGAACAATTCCACACGGTCACTGCTGAGCTTGTTGACAGATTTCAGATTGTAGATCAAGTCCAGCCTGTTGCCTGTGTGGGGGATAGAATATCCTGCAGAATCGCGCATTTCCCATTCTCTGGTGTTTTCTTCTATAATTTCGTGTTTCCATGTCAGTCCGGCCTGAATGTCATGTCCATCAGGCTTATGGGAAAACAATACTTTCATGCTTTTGACGTTTGCGTCCAGATAATTTCTGGCATGTTCCATATAGGTTCCGACTCCCAACTGTTCGGTCGTATTTGTTTCATCCAGCCAATATTGTCCTTGAATATCGTAGGTTACCTGCTCTTTTGTGGCAAAGGCAGAGGCCAGAATAGAAAGATTGGTACGATCTGTGAAATGATGAGAGAGGCTGAGGGTACCGAACAATGTCCTGAAAAGATCCTGTTCCTTACCGTCAAAATACACTTTGAATGATTTGACATCCTGCATGGTTCCAAAATTGGTCTGGCGGTCAGCAGGAAGAAAATCATATTTGTTTTGAGATATGTTTCCGATAAAATCAAGACTCCATCGTTTGTTGGGTGACCAACTCAGATAGGTTTGGTAGTCAAGGAATCTTGGACTGTATTCTCCTTTTGTTTCCAGTGATCCCAACATATATTGATTTGTTTTGTAGCGGATACCGTGACTCATGCTGAAATGAGATTTGGCATATCCCATATAGGCACTAGCTCCGAGTAAGCTGGCTGAGACTGTAGCTTCTGCTTTTTTTGGTTTTTTATAAGTAATATCCAATACAGACGACATTTTGTCGCCGTATTTGGCTTCAAATCCGCCAGCCGAAAATTTAATATTTTCGACCATATCACTATTGATGATACTTAATCCTTCCTGTTGTCCGGAAGTAATGAGAAGAGGACGGTAAACTTCCACACCATTAATATAGACGCTATTCTCGTCGAAACTACCTCCACGGACATTGTATTGCGAACTCAGTTCGTTGTGAGTACTGACTCCAGCTTGGGTTGCAACCAGTTCTTCTACTGCATTTCCTGTGGTGGAAGGAAGACGTTTGAGATGTTCTGTATTAAGCTGTTGTGTCGTGTTCATCTGTCGTCTGGTTTCTTTGACGGTTACTTCCCCAATGTTGATGGTTTGGGTTTGCATGGTTATGTTTAACCTAAGGTCTCCTTTGGGTTTGAAGAGAACTTTTTCTTTGGTTTCATAACCGATCAGACTGAAAACGATTGTGACGGTATCAGCAGTTTCAAATTCCAGATTATAACGTCCGTTCAAGTCTGTAGTTGTACCAGCGACCTGTCCTTTGGCTCTTACGATGGCAAATATGACTGGATTCTGTTCTTCGTCAATGACCTTACCAGATAGTTTTACTTTGGTTTGTGCAAAACCTTCTGTGCAGAAGGACAGAAGGATAAGCAGGCTTAGTATGATATGGAATGAATGTTTGTACACTTTAATTTGAAAACTTTGATTTCTTATAATAACGCAAAGATAGTATTTTTTTGTACGTCGTTTCTATTTTTATTTTTCTAAACGTTAGAATAAACTCTATTTGCAGGTTTTTGTTTGATTGGGAGGATAGAATCCATATTATATCATTCTTGAGAAAAATATTCGTTTTTTCCGCTGAATTTATGTAGATTTGCAAGTCTGAAAAACAGCTTTAAAAATAGTTTTGTGGATATGGAAAAGTTTAGTGATTTGATAAAGATACGTCGCAGTATGCGTAAGTTCACGCCGGAAGAATTATCGCAGGATGAGGTGGTAACGCTTTTACGTGCGGCATTAATGTCTCCTTCTTCCAAGGGAACACGTGCATGGGAATTTGTTGTTGTTGATGATAAAAGCTTATTGCAGCAACTTTCCTGTTGTAAGGATAAGGGGGCGGAACTTATTGCCGGTGCCCCGCTGGCTGTAGTGGTTCTGGCTGATCCGATGATTAGTGATGTTTGGATCGAAGATGCTTCAGTTGCAACGACTATGATGTTGTTACAGGCTGAAGATCTGGGCTTGGGAGCTTGTTGGGTTCAGATTCGTAACCGTTCGATGGCAGATGGTAAGCCGGCAGAAGAAATCGTTCGCAACCTGTTGCATATTCCGTCTCATTTACGTATTCTTTCCATTGTTGCTGTCGGTCATAAGGGTATGGAACGCAAACCGTTTAATGAGGATAAACTGCAATGGGAAAAAGTGCATATTAACGATTTTGAAACGGCAGACGAAGAATGAAAATCGTATTTGTTGGAGCCGGGAATCTGGCTACCCGGTTGGCCTTGTCTTTGAAAGAAGCTGGTCATGAAATCTTACAGGTTTATAGCAGAACCATTGTTTCAGCCACCGCTTTGGCATCACAGTTGAATTGTAATGCAACAGACAGTTTGGAACAGGTCGTTTATGATGCAGATGTTTATATCTTTGCGGTAAAAGATACCGTGCTGGAACAGTTGGCAGAATCAGTGATACCTGGTCGGGAGAAAGCTCTTTTTTTGCATACGGCAGGCAGTATGCCGGCTAGCGTTTTTGCAAAGGCTTGCCATTATGGGGTATTTTATCCCATGCAGACTTTTTCGAAGTCGCAACATGTTGAGTTCCGTGAGATACCTTGTTTCATTGAGGCCTCCGGTCAGGAAGAATTACAGAGGGTAAAGGAATTAGCCATGTCTGTGTCCGATCGCGTGTATGAAGTGTCGACTGAGGATCGTCGTCAACTGCATTTAGCAGCTGTCTTCGCTTGTAATTTCGTCAATCATTGTTACGCATTATCGGCAGAGATTCTGGCTGCCAGAAATATTCCATTTGATGTGATGTGGCCTTTGACAGATGAAACAGCACGTAAAATACATCAATTGAAACCTGCAGAAGCTCAGACAGGGCCGGCTTTGCGTTATGACAGGAATGTCATGGACAAACAGACTGCGTTGTTGGAACAGCATCCTCAATGGAAAGAGATTTATGAATGTATGAGTCGTAGTATTTATGAACTGGCTCAGCAAAAAGGAGGGAAATAGAATGATAAATTATGATTTGAAAAAGATAAAGGCAATCGTTTTTGATGTGGACGGTGTATTAAGTGCGGAAACAATCAATCTGCACCCTGATGGCGGCCCCATGCGTACGGTAAATATTAAGGATGGTTATGCAATACAGTTGGCAGTCAAGATGGGATTGCATGTTGCTATTATTACCGGAGGGAATTCAGAGGCTGTCCGTAAGCGTTATGAAGGATTAGGGATGACAGACATTTATATGCAATGTGCTGTTAAGATCAAAACTTATGAAAGTTTTGTTGCTAAATATCAGTTGACAGATGAAGAGGTGCTTTATATGGGGGATGATATTCCTGATTATGAAGTGATGCAGCGTTGTGGTTGTCCATGTTGTCCTTCTGATGCAGCTCCTGAGATTAAAACCGTTTCGTTGTATGTTTCTCATCTGAAAGGAGGATATGGTTGTGGCCGCGATGTTATCGAGCAGGTATTGAAAGCTCAGCATAAATGGTTGAAGGATGAGAAAGCTTTTGGTTGGTAAGATAAGGTCTATTAATGTAAGCGATGCTATATGTTGGATAATCTGAAGCAGTATAATATTATATTAGCGAGCAATTCACCTCGTAGAAAAGAACTGTTGGCCGGATTGGATATACCATTCGAAGTAAAGGTAATACCGGGTATAGACGAAAATTGTCCGGCGTATTTGAAAGGTAGTGAAATTCCTCGATATTTGTCACGTAAGAAAGCTGAAGCCTATATCGGCCAGATGTCAGACCATGATTTGATCATTACGGCAGATACGGTGGTATGGGTCGATGATACGACTGTATTGGGTAAGCCGGCCGATGAGACAGAGGCTGGTCGTATGCTTAGACTGTTGTCGGGTAAAACGCACGATGTAATAACTGGTGTGACGATAATGACAACAGGTAAAACAGTGACATTTGCCGTAGAAAGTAAAGTTACTTTTGACGAATTGGATGAAGAGGATATAGACTATTATATATCTCATTATCATCCGATGGATAAAGCCGGTGCTTATGGGATTCAGGAATGGATCGGTTTTGTGGGTGTTACCGCTTTATCGGGATCATATTTTAATGTGATGGGATTACCTGTCCAGCGTTTGTATAAAGAATTAAAGTGTTTCTAAAAATGAAAGCAATTGTAAAAAAGAGTATTTTGCCGTTTGGGTTATTGGTTCTGCTGACTTTGGGGTTGGTGTCTTGTGAAGAAAAGCATATTTCAGAATTGCCGGCATTTGCTGGTTTTAGGGTAACACCGACGACCTGGCATTCTGGTGATTCGGTAACAGTGACAGCGGTGCAACGTTCACAAGGAAATTTATTGTTTAAAGCCAAATACAGTTGGACTGTGGCATGTCAGGATACAACTTTCAGTAAAACTTATCAGGTTGTATATGATAATGATAAATCAGATCCGAATATCAGCTTTAGAATACCACAAAATATTACTGGAAATGCCAATATCAGTTTTACAGCAGAGTATCATTATTCAGCGACAGCACCCACATCAATTCCAACTGCATCAACAGGTGGTGAAGGGTTGATCGGATCAATAGGCAGTCCTGCAAGCAGTACATTATATGGTAAATGTTCAGGTTCTGCGTCTATGACTATTTTACCGGCCGAGTAAGAATTAATTCTGTGATATTATGTAAAGAATATGGATTTTTATTGCAGTCTGTATTACTCTTCATTATATGTAAATCCGGTAATTTGAGTACGTGACCAGGTCGTACGGAAGCCGAACCATCCTTCTTCCAGAGGTTGTGGGTCTGTGTAATCAACAATGCATTGGTCATCTATAAAATATCTTATCCGTGAACCTTTACATTGCAATACGATATGGTACCATTTGTTGGCTTGAAGTAAATGAGAGGGATCCGTATATTCAGTGATGACAGCCGGGCGTTTTGACGGATTGTCGATACCTGATTCGTTTCCGTCATAGCGTCTGAATCGGGTTGTTGTATTGTGGTTCCCACCATAGCCTAAGTAGTAAAGTTGCAGACTGTAGTAGCGGGTGAATATTCCTTTTCGCCATGCTGCACGACTGAGAATGTGGTTGGCATGCGGATCTGATGCTTTCCAAAAACAGTTCAGATCACTCAGTCGGTCGTTTGGTTGTCCTTCAGACATCACTCTGGCATAATAGCTGATGGTCAGGTCTCCTTTCATTTTTTCTTTCCGCCAAAGAGTTAATCCTTTTGGAGCGGTGATTTCCAATGTATCATCCATAAATCGGATAGAATAGAGATTTTGCTCTGCTTCTATGAACCAGTGTGTTTCGAATGAGTCTTTGTTGAATGCAGTTGTTTGTGCCTGCAAGTGCGCAGACAGGAACATGATGATAATCAAAGCAGGAAAAAAAAGACTATGTTTGTTATTCATTATTTAAAAGAATTGTGATGAAAAAAATATTGTTTGTTTGCCTTGGCAATATTTGCCGTTCAAGTGCAGCAGAAGAGATTATGCGTCAAAAAGTAAAAGATGCCGGTTTGGAATCTGAATATGTATTGGATTCTGCCGGATTGATCAATTATCATGAAGGTGAACCGGCAGATGAACGAATGAGAGCCCATGCCGCCCGTCGTGGCTATCATATTACACATCTTTCTCGTCCGGTCTGTTATGATGATTTTTTTAAGTTCGATATGATTTTGGGTATGGATGACAGGAACATTGAGCGTTTGAAGTCTTTGGCACCAGGCTTGGATGAGGAACGTAAGATAGCCAGGATGACAGATTATTGCCGTCTGAAGGTTGTCGATTACGTTCCAGATCCTTATTATGGTGGAGCTTCAGGTTTTGAGAATGTACTGGACATTCTGGAAGATGCCTGTTCCGGATTGCTGGATACGTTGACGCACGAGAATTGTTGATTATTTGCCGTGCATGGTATCCCACATCCGTTTGTAATTTTCTGCCAGACCTCCTTCTCCCGTTTCTTTGTAAAGAGAAGGCAGGTCATGGCCCGTTTTTTTCATGACTTCAATGACCTTGTCGAACGAAACCTGATGTACACCGTCTGTCAACATGGCATACGAATTGGCATCCATTGCACGTGCAGCAGCATAGGCATTGCGTTCTATACAAGGGATTTGTACCAGACCGCATACCGGATCACATGTGAGTCCCAGATGATGTTCAAGTCCCATTTCTGCAGCATATTCAATTTGTGCGGGTGTACCACCGAACAGTTGTGAAGCGGCAGCAGCAGCCATGGCGCAAGCTACTCCGACCTCTCCCTGACAACCTACTTCTGCTCCAGAAATAGATGCGTTGGTTTTGACAATATTACCGAAAAGACCGGCTGTAGCTAATGCTCTGATGATACGTTGGTCGCTGATTTGGCGTGATGTATATAGATGATACAGAACTGCCGGCAGAACACCGCATGAGCCACAAGTCGGTGCCGTTACAATCATGCCACCACCTGCATTTTCTTCACTGACAGCCAGTGCGTAGGCAAAAATAAGTCCGCGGGTACGCATGGAATGTTGATAACCTTCAGCCCGAACGTAATATGATGCGGCTTTTCTGCGCAGACAAAGTGGTCCGGGAAGAACACCTTCATGTTCCAGCCCGTTGTGTACGGCTTGTTTCATAGTTTCCCAGACCTCGGACAGGTAATCCCAAATTTCCTTACCTTCATATTCTTCTACGTATTCCCAATAACTTTTACCTGTAGACATACACCAGGACAGAATATCCGTAGCAGAATTTAATGGATATATATCTTCGTATTTAATAGGACTTGCTCCTTCTTCAGCCAATGCTCCTCCGCCTATACTGTAGACAACCCATTCTCCGGTACATTCATCATTCATATTGAATGATTTGAATTTCATACCATTCGGATGGTAAGGAAGAAAGGTTTTGGGCTTCCATATTAAATCGGTCTTATTTTCATCCAATATGCTGAAAATGGCCTTATCTGTCATGTGACCTACGCCTGTTGCGGCGAGGCTGCCGTACAGGGTTACTTCAAACCGGTTGGCTTCCGGATGTTTTTCTTTAAACAGTATGGCTGCTTTACGTGGTCCCATCGTGTGGCTGCTTGACGGGCCGTATCCGATGCGGTATAGTTCTTTCAATGTGATCATAGAAGTCTATCGTGATTTTTTTATTTCAAAGATAATATAAAAAAATGAGATTCCAGATAAATCTTTTGATTATGCTCGGAGAAAGATTTTACTTGGTAAAGGATAAAATTTATGTGACGATGGAAACGCTTATGTTCAAAGTTGTTATTTAGTTACCAATAGAGTAGGGGCCTTTTTAGAATTTAAGACAGATTGTAAAATATGGGAGGCATGTTTGCTGAAAATGGATAAAATAATAGTCTTGGATCTCTTCCGCTGATGGGTTGCCGATAATGCTGTATAATCCGGCTCTGAAGGCCAATTCTGAATTCTTGAATATTTTTTGAAATCCGTAACCAGCATCCAATCTGTATTTGACTGGTTCTCTGAACTGACGAAAATGTTCTTTTGGATAAAGATACATATCCTCATCCATTTCTTTTATTTTTCCGGAATGTATAATACCTCCGACCGATACGGAAGAGTATTTACCGACTTTAAGACTCAATGCAGCCGCCAGTGCATGGGGTATGTCATAAAGTGAAGGCTTTTTTCCCAATTCCGGTAGATCATTGAACCATTCTTTACTTCTGATGTAAGCATAGGATAATTCGGTAGAGAGACGATTCCATTTATTGTTGAAATATATTTTTATACCATAGCTGGAACCTTCACCTGACATGATATAACGTTTCCATTCATTATCTGTAGGGTAGATTTCAGGGCGAATGGCCAGTACATGATGTCTGGTCTTGTAGAATACGGATGCTTCTGCATAGCCGTTCTCTAGAAAATGTTTCCATCCTAATTCATAATGTTCTGATGAACGTGGTTTAAAGCCCTCTATGCTTGGCATTCTGAAGTCAGTAGGAAATGCAATATATCCTAAGGCAATATAGTGATAAAATTGTTCCATTCTGGACAGACTTATTTGTATGATGTCGTTTTTCCATGGTGCAAATTTGAGACTTAATCTGGGCTGTATGCTATGATGCTTTTCGTCATGGTCTGGTGCATAGAAAACGTAATTAATGCCAATTTGTGCCATAATGAAAGGTGTGATACGGATTTGGTTATCATAAAATAGAGAAAGTTGGGTTACATCTTCATTTCGGATTCTCAAAGAATCATTATATATGGCCATTTCATAACTCTCACGTGCGACTCTCAGCCCCCAGTTGGCATGGAACGCCTGTTCTTGGTTGTAACTGAATCTGGTAGTCAGAGACATTGAACTGATACCGCTTTCTAGAAATCTTGAATCCTCAATTTCCCATAAATCCATAAGCGCTTTATTGGAATATGAGGTATAAGCCAAAGAAGTACTGAGTGAGAAATTATTTCCTAAAAGCGTTTGTACTTCAGATTGATATAATTGATTTCTCCATCTCATCGCAGTTTGGTTATGTCCGTTTTCATCGGGGTAGTGGTATTCATCGTCTGCGATGTAGGCCATGGCCTGAATGGATGTAGTGGGATTAAGGTCATATGATAATTTAGCCTGATAATCAGAGTATGAATGGTTCATCCTAAGGTTATCGCTGACCAGTTCATCAAAAAAATCCAGCCAGCTTCTTCTGGCACCGACAAGATATGAAAGTTTGTTTTTGATAATAGGACCTTCCAGCAAAAGTGAAGCTGCAGGCATATCCCAGGATAAGGTACGTTTGTGAGCCTGTTTGTTTCCCTCTTTGATTCTGACATCAGTAACAGAGGAAAGCCTGCCTTCATATTTTGTAGGAAAGTAGTTCCTGTAAAAAGTAACGCTCTTGATGGCATCACCATTAAATGGTGACATAAACCGGTTGATATGTCCGTAATGGTATAGTGGAACTCCGTCAAGCAAAAGAAGGTTTTCATCGTCACCTCCGCCATTGACCTGGAAATGTACCCCCATTGGAGCGCCTATAACTCCTGGCAAAATATTCATTTGCGAAAAAAAATTAGCACTGGTAAAGGTCAGTTTGTTACTAGGTAAAGCTTCACTCAATTCCATGATATTGGGACGGGGGTGTATGGTCGTTTCTTTCAGTTCTATAGAAATGGGTTTCATTTCTGCAGATATAAACAGGTTCCTATTGATGGTTAATGTTTGTTCAAACGACTGATAGCCAAGATAATGTATTTGTATTTTATAGCAACCTTCGAGTATTTTGGTTCGAAAAGTCCCGTTTTCAGCAATAGCTGTATAGGTTTTTCCTGTATGGATTTCCCTGATTTGTATATAGGCTTCTGCCAGTCTTTCTCTGCTTTCTTCTTCATTTACGTTTCCTTCCAGTATATATTCGTTTCGTGGGATTGCCTGTAGGACCAGTTTGCGTGAAGAAGGTTCCATGATATTGATTTTGAAATCTCTTAATAAAGTGGTGAGAAAATCCAGAATGGTCTGGCTTTCTGTATATTCTATTGTATATATTTGATTTAGAGGTAAAATACTGCTATTATATGAAAGTTGTACCTTACTTTCTTTTTCCAACCATTCAAACCATTGATGCAGGCTGGCTTGTCCGGATTTTACGGGAATACTGTCGTATACACAAGAGAATTCTGGCTGTGCCCATCCGGAGACCAGCCAGAAACAAATCAGGTATATAAGGCAGGATATTCTTTTTTTCATGGATTATCTTTGTTACGGAATCTGTAATGGAGTGAGTCAATTTGCTCTATGTCACATCTGCACATGAAAGCGATTTCTTCTATGGCCTGTTTCGGATTGTTTAAATCCAGGTTAGCTGTTATTTTGTTTTGTCCTGTGGACGGGGCATATTCAATTTTCACTCCTGATACGATTTCTATATCCCTGATAATCTTTTCGATATTCTCGTCTTTGAATATCAGTTTTTTATTGACAAAGCTAAATGTTGATTCGGAATCAGCTATAGCTCCCTTTTGTATCCTTTTTCCATTGATTTCTGCTTTTTCATTGCTGCGGAGTTCTACAGAATGATAATCTGAAGAAACTCTGACATGGCCGGTTTTTACTTCTACGCAGGCCTGGTTATCCAGGCTGGCATCAATAATGAATGATGTACCTACGACTTCAACTTGTATTTGGTGAGCATCTATAATAAATGGTCTGTCGTGTGATTTCTTGACTTCAAAGAATGCTTTTCCATTAAGAGCGACCTTTCTTTTACCTTTTGATGGGTTTATGCGGTATTGGATTTCAGATCCGGGGAAAAGAATGATTTTTGAACTGTCAGGAAGCAGGTGACTTTCTATTTGACTGGATTTATTTGATAGACTGGCATAAAAATCTTTGTCTGAGGTAGATCGTAGTGAATGAATACCCAGCCAGGCCAATACTAATGTTGCTGCAACACTTGTGATGATGGTCCAAACGGGAATGCTGCGTTTCTGATTCTCTTTTAATTGAGGAACGATACGGTTCCATGCCTTATCAGCATCAAACAAGTGTTCCTTTTCTTGTTTATTGTCTGTAAGATTCATTAACGAGCAGAGTCTTTCGAAATCTTCCGGATTATTCTTTATCCAGATATTCAAGTCGTTTTGTTCGTTTTTTGTTAAGGTCTCATGAGCAAAATACTTGCCCAAAAGTTCATCTATGTAATCTTGATTCTTCATTTCCATTTGTTTATCATGATTTGGAATATGATGAGACTGAGCCAGAAATGCAGGGGATGGTTCATGGCATAGACCCTAAGCAGTTTCAATGCTTTTCCCATCTGGTTTTCAACAGTTTTTTCCGAAATAGCCAATTGTGTGGCTATATCTTTATACTTTATGGCTTGTAGTTTACTCATTACAAATATAGTTCTGCAACGTTCAGGTAATATTTGCAGGATTTCCTGCAGATAGTCTTCCGGATGTTTATATATGACATGTTCATCGCATTGGTCACTCAGATGGTTTTCATGGTCAGAGATCTGAAGACGGTCTATGGGGAGGCTGAGCGAATTTTTTTCTTTGCGAAGATGTGAAATACATCTGTTTCGGACACAGCTGACCATATACATATAAAAATCAGATTCTGGTAATGCATCTTTCTGATTATTCCATATAGAGATAAAAGTTTCTTGTACGATGTCTTCACAGACATCTGTTTCAGATACATATCCGCAGGCTATACTGCATAGCCTGGGATAGTATTTTTTAAATCTGGTTTCGAAAAGCGCTTTTCGTTCATTCTTCATGTTAAGGTCAGTTAGATAAACGTTATGTTCTACAGATTTCTTTTTGAGCAGGTAAGGTCTAGAAGCCCAGACTGAGTCCTACCGTAGCAAAACCTTTTGTTCCGAATCCGGCTTCAACAAACCCGCCAACTCTGTCATTTCCGATGCGTAGTGCTATAGGATTGACCTGATAGGCAAATGCCGAAGAGAAATCGGATTCTGCCTTGGCCAGCTTACGTCCTTCTGCTGTTAATGCAGATTCTGAGTGTCGCTTGAGATTAACACCGGCTGATGCAGCTCCGTATAACTCTACAACTCCTCTTTTGAAATAGGTGAATTCAGCAGTTGGTAATATCAGGAAATTCAATTCCTTTTCTTTCACTGAAGGTTTTTTTTGTCCGCTGTATGTCAGTTCACTTGAAACATGTGCGAATCCTAAGTCACCTCCTAGTCTGAAGCGTTGTATGCTGTAACGGTAGCCAATGCCGAAAACACCCCATACTTTTTCGTTAGACCGTTTGCTTCCAAGAATAGCATCTGCCAGTCCGGCACCGAATACGTTGGTCATGGTCATTGTTGTACCGTCACTTACTGAGATACGAATATCGTTTTTATGTTCTGACGGGGTAAACCGGCTGTTTCCTGACTGTGCATATATCTTGTTGAAACCAGTCACTACGCACAAAGATAAAATAATCAATCTTATTTTCATAACTTTAAAATTTAAAAATTAGACATTTACGTTTCTTTTATGAATTTCCTCGGGATTCCCTTGTTACGCTCTTATAACGCATGTGGATTAAAAAACCCCTATGCCTGAAAATACATAAAATTAGGATTTAACTTATTTAAAGATTTCACCTGATATAATTCAATAAAATATGGCAAAGATTATATATGTAAAGGCAAAAATATGAGAAGTCTGATGCTTAAATGAACTGTATCTTTGCAACAGTAGTTAATTAAATTAGTGAATATGAAAAACCGATTTTTTTATAGTATTGTATATTTGTTATTGTCTGGTGTATTGAACGCCTTTGCTCAAGGTGAAGTTTGGACGAAGGAAAAAGCCCGTTCCTGGCAGATGAGCCAGCCATGGTATTGCGGTGTGAATTACATACCGTCCAATGCGGTTAATTATACGGCGATGTGGGATAAAAGCAGTTATTCTCCAGATCTGATTGACAAGGAGCTGGATTTAATGGAGGATCTGGGGATGAATTGTGTCCGTGTAGTCCTTCAGTATGCCGTATATGAAGATGATCCTTCTTATTTTTTGAAGACATTTGATGATTTTCTGAAAATATGCGATCGTCATGGTGTAAAGGTTATGCCTTGTTTTTTTGACGATTGTGCTTTTGGTGTAAATACCGATCCGAAAGTAGGTGTTCAGTCCGAACCTCTTGAAGGATGGTATGCCTGGGCCTGGTCTCCTTCTCCCGGTGCTTCCATGGTTGTGGATGAGCGTACGCATTTCCGTTTGGAGAAATATGTTAAGGATGTGCTGTCCCGTCATAAGGATGATGCCCGCATATTTGTTTGGGATTTATACAATGAGCCTACCAATACCGGCATGCCTGAGCGTAGTATGCCATTGTTGCGTAAAGTGTTTGCCTGGGCCCGTGAGATCAATCCGTCCCAGCCTATAACTTCATGTATATGGAATGGCAATAAGGAATTGAATGATTTCCTGGTTGCCAACAGTGATATTATCACTTTCCATTGTTATAATACGAAGGAAAATACCCGCGTGATGATGGAAGAATGCAAGGCTTATGGTCGTCCTGTGATTTGTACTGAATGGATGAACCGTGTGGCCAAATCCTATGTAATGGATATTCTTCCGATGTTCAAGGAGGCAGGTGTAGGTAATTTGCTTTGGGGGTTGGTAAACGGGAAAACGCAGACGCATTTACCGTGGGGACATCGGCCGGAGAATCTGCCATATAACGGTGAGTGGCAGCATGACCTTTATAAAAATGACATGACTCCTTACAGGCAGGACGAAATCAATCTGATCCGTCATTTGAATAAGGAGTATCAGAACCCAGTCGTGGATTACAGTCTGCCCGATCCGACTGTAATAAAGGCTGATGACGGATATTTTTATTTGTATGCAACGGAAGATATTCGTAATGTTCCTATTTTACGTTCACGCAATCTGGTTGACTGGGTTCAGGTGGGTACGGCTTTTACAGATGAAACTCGTCCTGATTTTGAGCCCAAAGGGGGTATCTGGGCGCCGGATATCAACAAGATTGATGATCGTTATGTGATGTATTATTCTATGTCAGAATGGGGTGGGGAATGGACCTGTGGAATAGGATGTGCAATTGCGGATTCTCCATCTGGTCCTTTTGAAGATAAAGGCATGTTGTTCAGAAGTAATGAGATTAACGTTAAGAATTCGATAGATCCGTTTTATATAGAAGAAAAAGGGAAAAAATATTTATTTTGGGGTAGTTTTCGGGGTATTTATTGTATAGAATTGTCTGCGGACGGATTGTCTGTAAAAGAGCATCAGCAGCCTAAACGTATAGCAGGAACTGCGTATGAAGGTACATATATTCATAAGAAAGGAGATTATTATTATTTGTTTGCTTCAATAGGTTCTTGTTGTGCCGGTGTGAATAGCACTTATACATTAGTAGTCGGAAGATCGAAAAATCTGTTTGGCCCTTATTATGACAGGTTTGGAAACAGTATGTCAGATAACAAGCACGAAACCGTCATTCATAAAAATGAGGCATTTGTTGGGACTGGGCATAATTCTGAAATCGTAAGTGATGAAGAAGGAAATGACTGGATATTCTATCATGCAGTAGACGTGAAGGAACCAGAGGGTAGAAAGTTGATGTTGGATCGTGTGGAGTGGAAAAACGGTTGGCCGGTAGTCAACAATGCTCAACCTTCACTGAATGCTGCAAGACCAGTTTTTCACTATTAAAAATAATCGTTAATCTTTTATTTGTATCATTATGACAAAGCGTGAAGTGATAAAAATGGTACTGGATGGCAAGAAACCTCCTTATGTACCGTGGTCTTTTAAATTTACACAGGAACCTAAGGAACAGTTGCAGGCATATTATGGTGTGGAAGATCTGGATCCGATATTGGGAAACCATATCTTGCAGTTGGGTAATGATATTGGTTTTTTTGATTATTTGGGAGATAACCGGTATCGCGATGTCTTTGGTGTAGTATGGGACAGGAGTATAGATAAGGATATCGGGGATGTGAAAACGATTGTTTTGCCGGAACCATCCTTAAAAGGATATACTTTTCCCGATCCGTTGGATCCCAGGTTCTTCGACAATATAGAATCTGAGATTTCAGCTAAACCCGATATGTTCAGATGTTTTCAAATAGGATTTTCATTGTATGAACGGGCATGGACCATGAGAGGTATGGAGAATCTCTTGATGGATTTTATACTAAATCCGGATTTCGTGCACGAATTGTTGGATGCTATTTGTGATTATAATATCAGGCAGGTTGACAAGGCTTTGGAATATGACATAGACGCAGTCTATTTTGGTGATGACTGGGGGCAGCAACATGGCTTGATAATGGGATATGATATATGGAAGGAATTTATCTATCCGCGATTAAAAAGAATGTATGGACATGTAAAGGATGCCGGTAAATATGTGATGATCCACAGTTGTGGAGATGTTGATGAACTTTTTGATGATTTGATAGCAATCGGCCTTGATTCATTCAATCCGTTTCAGCCGGAGGTGATGGATGTATATGAATTGTTGCCACGTTACAGAGGGCGTCTGACTTTCCATGGTGGTTTATCCATGCAAAAGGTACTGCCTTATGGTACCCCGGAGGAAGTGAGAATGGAATCTCAAAGGCTTTTGCAGTTGGGGCGTGACGGGAGCTATATTTTTTCTCCGTCCCATTCGGTGGAAGGTGATACTTCTTTAGAAAATATGCTTGTATTTATTGATACAGCATGTCAGCAGTTGATGTAAAATGATATGGTATTATGGAAAATATGACAGGTTTGATATCTTCAGTCAGAGAAGGTAAGTTAGAAGAAAGTGTGGCTTTGGTTGAGTCGGCTATAAAGAATAATGTGCCGCCACAAGTTATTATCAATGATTATCTGGTAAAAGGAATGCAGGAAGTCGGAAATCTGTATGAGGAAGGCAAGGCTTTTATTCCTAATCTCTTGCTCGCAGCCAGAGCGATGAAAGGATGTTTGGCTTTATTGCGTCCTTTGCTAAAGGATAATTCGGATGTGACTATCGGTCGGCTGGTTATTGGAACAGTGAAGGGTGATTTGCATGATATTGGCAAAAATCTGGTGGCATCCATGCTGGAGGGATGTGGTTTTGAGGTGATTAATCTTGGTGTGGATATTTCCGATGAGCAGTTTGTAGCGGCTGTAGAGGAATATCATCCTCAGATTGTTTGTCTGTCAGCACTGTTGACCACCACAATGACATACATGAAGAACATCATAGATGCTTTAGAGAATCATGGATTACGTGAAAAAGTTAAAGTACTGGTGGGTGGTGCACCTGTAACAGAAGAGTTTGCAAGGAAGATAGGCGCAGACGGGTATAGTTCCAATGCCAATGAGGCTGTGTGGTTGGCTAAATCAGTTCTGTCATGAGGTTTTTGTCTTTTTCGTTCGAAGATCTCTTGATAAGCAGAAGAGATATCTATGACGAAATGGGTTATAACGGAAGAGAACCTGATCAGAGAATAATCGGTTTGGTGGATTCTGTATTGGAGGTAGCGGCACAGGAAAGTGAGCCGTCCTGCCTTTTCAATATGGAATCTGCCAGTCGGTCGTCGGATGGAGAGATTCTGGTGAGTGATATCAACTTTAGGGTAGGAAAAATCATTTCGTCCTATCTTGAAGGGATGAATCATGCCTGCTTCTTTATTGCTACGGCTGGATGCAGATATGATCGGTATATCAAACGGTTGCACGAAACTGGAGATATCGTTGGTGAGTTTGTTGCTGATGCAGTAGGTAGTGCCATTGTTGAGGCTGTAGTGGAAAGAATGAGGGATATGGTGGTCTTGCAGTCAGATGAAAAATGCAGTTTGCCATATAGTCCGGGGTATTGTGGTTGGAATATTGCTGATCAGAAAAAGCTTTTTTCATTGTTTCCGCCAGACCCTTGTGGAGTCTCTTTGTCAGAAAGCTGTCTGATGACGCCGATAAAGTCAATAAGCGGTTTTCTGGCATTAGGAAAAGATTTAAAGCCTCAACCTTATCACTGTGAGATTTGTCAAAATAAGAAATGCTATAAAAGAAAAACAAAATGAATAGGGTATGTGACTGGAAGGATGCAATTATCAAATCGGACAGACGATTCGTTGTTCCTATAATGACGCATCCGGGGATAAGTTTATGCGGATGTACAGTATGCGAAGCCGTAACAGACGGGTATAAACATGCTGAAGTGATCAAGAAACTGAATGATGTATATCCGGCAAATGCCAGTACGGCAATTATGGATCTGACTGTAGAGGCGGAAGCTTTTGGAGCTGAAGTAATTTTTCCGGAAAATGAAATTCCGTCTGTAAAAGGACGGTTGGTTACTGATCGGCAGCAGGTGACAAATCTGGCTGTTCCGGATCTGGAATCCGGTCGCGTGAAAGCATTTTTGACGACTGATCGGATCGTACGTCAGGCTATTTGTGATAAACCGGTATTTGCAGGATGTATCGGACCGTTTTCTTTGGCCGGCCGTCTCTTTGGTATGTCGGAACTGATGATGGCATTATATATAGAACCTGACACCATACAAATTCTGTTGGACAAATGTACACAATTTCTTGAACTTTATATTGGAGAAATTAAAAAGACAGGAGTGGCTGTTATTATTGCCGAGCCGGCAGCAGGTTTGGTTTCTAATGATGATTGTTATTCCTATTCCTCTGTTTATATCAAGAAGTTGGTGAGTCTGTTTCAGGACAATGATTTTATGATCATTCTTCACAATTGTGGTAATAGCGGACATTGTACCGATGCTATGGTTCGGTCAGATGCAGCAGCTTTGCATTTCGGTAATCAGATTGATATGGTGCAGGCTTTGAGGGATTGTCCTTCCGACCGTTTGGTGATGGGTAATCTGGATCCTGTAGGCATTCTGAAAATGTCTGATCCGGAGTGTGTTTATAATGAAACATTGTCATTGTTGGAAAGAACATCAGATAGGAAAAATTACGTTTTATCTACAGGGTGTGATGTTCCTCCGCATGTGCCGGAAGATAATATCAAAGCTTTTTATAATGCTATAAAAAAATATAATTCTGTTGTGAAGGTACACAAAAAATAAGGGCAAATATATCATTATCATTGGCAAATTAAAATGAATACGTTGGAGGCGTAACTGGCTAATTTTGTGTCGTAGTTTTAGAATAAAAAAAGATTATATTTATTAACCTTAATATTATAGAATTATGGAACATAAATTACTGCTGGCAATATCATTGTGTGCCGTTACGTCTTCAACCTTACCTTTGTGGGCGGCTGACCATTGGGATAATCCCAGTGTTGAAACAATAGTTGCAGATTTGGAAAACGGAGGTACTTATTACATTTATCATCCTGCAACCAGAACTTTCATGGTAAATGGCAATGATTATAACACACGGCTTTCTTTGGGTGAGCGTGGTAAGAAAATTATCGTCCAAAAAGAGGAAGACAAACGTTTTGGTGTGTCGGGCTGGACGATGGAAATGCCGGATGCACCTTCCAATAATTTGGGTAAACCCAAGTATGTTTTTGTGGGAATATATCAGGGTGGTCCAGCTGCATTTGTGGATTTTAACATGCAGGATGATGGCCATTATATTTGGAAAATAACAAAGAATGAAAACGATGATACCTATCGTATCAAATTGCCCGATGAAGACCCTGTTTACGGCTTGGAAGCAGAAGACGGATATTATGCCAATTCTTACATGGGATGGGCTAATGATGGAGATAAACCGGCAAGCGAAGGTATGCTCAATACCATAGTCAATCCTATTGTCGACAAAACTTCTGCCGGTTATTTAAATGCAGAGATCGACTGGGCTTTTGTAGCGGAGGACGAATATGCCGTATATGAAGCCAAACTGGAGTTGAAGGAAGCTTTGGAATATGCAGTTGAAAAAGGTTATTCAGAATATGGGGAATACGAAGCGCTTTATAATGGAACGGAAGCAACACCCGAAGAACTGAAAAATGCAGCAAAGGAACTCGTAGAGAAAGTTGATGATTATTTGTTTAGTCAGGCTTCTGATGAACATCCTATAGATCTGACAAACCGTATCAGTCAGCCCTCCTTTGATACCGGTACGGACGGTTGGGTAGCAGAAAAAGTGAACTCTCCGGATACAGGGTTGGATAACTTTCAGCGGCAGACATCTACACAGGCGACGACTGATGGTACTGTATTCCAAAATTTCTTTGAGAGATGGGTTGCCAATCCGCCTCAGACAGATTGGTCTGTTACGC
>OJNH01000216.1_pt1 | contig 52718 bp, 39 predicted proteins | sample 1597361 | NCBI WGS metagenome assembly OJNH01 (sample SAMEA2452136, study PRJEB22498) | human gut metagenome | biome: human feces; feature: human gut; material: feces | place: Australia | collected 2012
TTTATAGTCAGAATGGCTTTATTTTGATGCAGATATTATTTTTCTTTGAAGGAGCTATGCGGGCATTGTGACTGAAATAAAGATAATAGATGCGCAATAGAAAACTATTATGACAAGAACAAAACCTACTTGAAACATTAAACCAAAATCGGTCATTAGGACTTATTGGATTTTGAGTTTTTAGAAGAGCATAACAATCCTGCCTGAAGCATAGTGAAATTGGACATACAGGTCAAAATATCAAGGCAAGAGTACAAAAATGAGGGGGGGAACGCCCAACAGCCCAAGAAAGGCCAGCCAAGGCCAACTGCCTGACTCACAACGGCAAAGAAGTAAAACATCACTTTAAACGCAAACGAAAGACGGCCCACTGCCACTAAGACGCAAACGAAAAAATGATTTTCAACCGTTCCTCCCAACGGTTCTGCATAACTTTACACCACGAAACAGATATCGTTTAACCATTATCGGAGGAAAACGTCAGAAAACGCAACTAAACCAATTCGGTCGTTAGGACAGAAGTAATAAAAAAACGCCATTTACGACCCAATGACCAATTTGGGCTAAGGTAAACAATCGGCAACAACCGACTACTCCTCTAACAAGAAGAAAGAGAACAATTGAGGCGCACCGCAGTTTTTGTAGTGCGTCTTTTTTATCACCGGCCACCAAGGGGCAGCGGAAAGCCACAGGCCAATACCACAGTGCGTTTCCCTCAAGGACAAGCGAATCGGCAAACCACTACAAACGAAGGAAACAAGACCGCAAGAACTCATCACATTGCGACATAACTTCCCTCTTTCGGCCGAAACGGATGTCTATTTCGGCCGAAGTGGAATTCCGTTTCGGCCGAAAGGGACATGAATTTCCGCCGAAATTTCGTTGTTAAACCCTATTCGGTCGTTAGGGCTTCTTGTATTTTTTTAGAAAAGTGGATTTTGTTTAGCTTTTAATGAGTAATAGCGGGCTATTTCGAGCTAAAAACAAGCAGCAGGTGCTTTATAAAAACAAAAGGCAATAAGAAGTAACAAAAAAGATGTCACTTACGACCTAATGGCCGATTTGACTTAAATTATATGCAGGAAAAAGGAGATTAGTGTTTCGGGCAGTCCGGTCAGCCACCAAACACATAACGCAAGCCCATGAAGTTGCCGGATATCAGACTTACATACACCACAGTGGCAGGAATGGCGAGCAGAGCACTGTCGAAACGGTCGAGCGCACCGCCATGTCCAGGCAGGAAGCGCCCACTGTCCTTGATGCCGAGCTGGCGTTTGAACTGGCTTTCCACAAGGTCACCCCACGTGCCGAACGCGCACACCGTAAGGCCAAAGCCGTACCAGAACAACAGACTTCCGTTGTCCACTAAATAGTAGAAACATGTGGCACCTGCCAACACGGTGATGCCACCACCCACGCTGCCGATCCACGACTTGTTGGGTGAAACAGACGGAAAGAGTTTATAGGGAATCTTGCCACTCAACGAACAGCCGAAGCAATAGGCACCAGTGTCATTAAGCCAGAGAAATACAAAAAGGGCAAGCGGAAGTGTGCTGTCGTAGACATCATTGAACGCCAACACGCTCAAGAGACTTACAGGAAGGGCCACATACAGTTGTCCGGCAAAACTATACGCCCATGCAGCGATAGAGTTTTCTTGTTTGGAATACAAGCCACTGATAAGCGTAAACATAATCGACAGGACATAGGGAACAAATACCACGGCCCCCATCATGTCTGAGCAGAACAGATACATGGCAAGAAACAAGTAGACACCGCTAACCACCGACACGGTGTTGTTTACCTGCGCCAGCCCATGCTCGGCCAACAAGAGGTTGAACTCATTGAGCAGCACCGCCGTAATTAGGGCAAACAACACACAGTAGGTGTTAGGGCCACCCAAAAGACAGCCTATCATCACACCAACATAAACCAAGCCCGACAAGGCTCTTAAAACAAGGTTTGATTTCATGTCACAAGTTAATGGTTTCCTCCTGATTCTCAACTCTTAGTTATGTCACTTCCCTGCATCACCTTCAGCGCCAGAGTCGGCATTCTTGCCGTCATCTGCCGCAGGTTCAGCTCCACTGGGTTTGGTCTCCGGCGAGGCTGCCGGAGCAGCAGAAGAAGAAGCATCACCCGACTCCTTTGCAGTGTCGACGGCTCCTGCTTCTGCCAATATTTTGTCAATTTCAGCTTTCTGTTTTCGTTCTTTCTCGTCAGCTTCGCGTTTTTCTGCCTCTTCCCGTTCTTTCTCTATACGTTCGTTTTCGGCAATGATTTCATCCGAACGGCTTACCCACGGCCGTTTGCCGAAGACATTTTCCACATCATCGGCAAAAATAACCTCGCGGTCAATCAGCATCTGGGCTACTTGACCGTGGCCGTCCTTGTGCTGCATGAGAATCTGCTTGGCACGCTCATACTGCTGAGAGATGAGTTCTCGTACCTCATCGTCAATCTTCTGGGCCGTAATGTCAGAGTAAGGCTTCTGGAAATATTCGTTGCCTGTGTTGTAGTAGCTTATATTATAGAGATTGTCGCTCATGCCGTAGTAGGCAATCATGCTGAAAGCCATCTTGTTGGCACGTTCAAGGTCGTTGAGGGCACCAGTAGAGATATGGCCCAGAAACAGCTCTTCGGCAGCGCGTCCGCCCACAAGCGAGCATATCTTGTCGAGCATCTGCTCTTTGGTGACATTGACACGCTCTTCAGGCAAATACCATGCAGCACCAAGTGCCTGACCACGCGGCACTATAGTAACCTTTATGAGTGGGTCGGCATATTGGCAGAACCACGATATGGTGGCATGTCCTGCCTCGTGGACAGCAATGCCACGTTTCTCTTCTTGCGTCATCACTTTGGTCTTTTTCTCCAGTCCTCCCACGATGCGGTCAATGGCATCGAGAAAATCCTGTTTGCCAACGGCACTCTTGCCACCACGGGCAGCAATAAGGGCGGCCTCGTTGCACACGTTGGCAATGTCGGCACCAGAGAATCCCGGGGTCTGGCGTGAAAGCAGGTCCACATCAACAGAGTCGTCCATCTTCAACGGCTTCATGTGGACATTGAATATTTGCTTGCGCTCATGCAGATTGGGTAGGTCGACATGAATCTGGCGGTCGAAACGGCCTGCTCTCAACAACGCTTTGTCAAGAATATCGGCACGGTTGGTAGCGGCCATGACAATAATGCCGCTGTTGGTGCCGAAACCGTCCATCTCCGTCAGAAGCTGGTTGAGCGTGTTCTCGCGCTCGTCGTTGCCACCCATAGAGGGATTTTTGCCTCGGGCGCGACCAACGGCGTCAATCTCATCAATGAAGATTATGCAGGGAGCCTTTTCCTTGGCTTGTCTGAACAAGTCGCGTACACGGCTGGCACCCACGCCTACAAACATCTCTACGAAGTCACTGCCCGACAGCGAGAAAAACGGAACGTTGGCCTCGCCGGCCACAGCCTTGGCAAGAAGGGTCTTGCCGGTTCCCGGAGGCCCTACCAGCAATGCGCCCTTGGGTATCTTGCCACCCAATTCTGTATATTTACCTGGGTTCTTGAGGAATTTCACTATTTCCTGAACCTCCTGTTTTGCTTCATCCTGACCAGCCACGTCATTGAAAGTGATGTGTATCTTGGACCCCTTCTCATAAAGCTGGGCCTTGCTCTTGCCAACGGAGAAAATGCCTCCACCTGCAGAACCGCCTCCGCCTGCGCGGCGCATGATAAACAGCCACAATCCGACAAACAGCACCACAGGTAATATGGTAGAGAAGAACAGAGACCCAAAGAAACTGCTGTTGGAATCATAGGTCACATTACCCGTGAAGTGTCCCGCGGTGCGCTCAACACCGAGAAAGTTGTCGACATTGTCGACACTCGAGAACTCTGCGACAACCGAAGGACGATTGCCCGCCTCAGAGGCCTTGCCGAAAATTTCGCCCACAAAAGGTTTCTTTATGTACATCCTGACATTGCCGTCACCTTTATTGACAGTGATGTCACTGGCATACCCCTTGCGCACATAGTTCTGAAACTCTGTGTAGGTCACTTCCTTTTGGAAGCTCGACCCGCCTCCTGAATTGCTCCAGAAGAGGTAGCCGAATATCAATAGCACGATGAAATAAGCCCAGTTGAGACTGAACTTAGGCATCTTCATATTATTCTTTTCGTTACTCATGATATCTGAAATATTGATATATATGTTAAACAGTTAAAACGGTCACAGAACCAAGTGACATAAAGCGGAAGAGACCCCTCAATACACTCTGGCAGGTCAGTCCACGTCAGCGATTTCCGTAAGTTTGGCATCAGCCCATAAGTGTTCCAGGTCGTAATACTCGCGGGCTTCGGGCAACATGACATGAACCATGACATCGCCATAGTCCATGGCAATCCAGTAACCGTTTTCCAGACCACAGACACCGATAGCCTTCTCACCCAACTCTTCACGAACCATATCGCTTACCGAACCCGCTATGGCTTCGGTCTGGGTGGGGGTGTTGGCCTGGCAAATCACGAAATACTTGCAGATGCAATCGTCAATGTCAGTCAATTCTGCAATGACCAACTTGTGACCCTTCTTTTCCTGAACGCCGTCTATGATAACCTGTAACAACTTTTTTGCTATTTTCTGCATGCTAATCAAATAAAATTTAAAGTGCAAAAATACTCTTTTTATTTCAAAATATTGTAAGCGAAAGACTTTTTAACCCAATTAGGTTGTTAGGACTTATTGTATTTTGATTTTTAGGAGAGCAGATGTCGTCTGCTTTTTTGTGAGTAATAGCGGGCTATTCCGAGCAAAAAACAGGCGTCAGATGCCTTATAAAAGGCAAAAGACAACAAGAAGTAACAAAAAGAATGGCATTTACGACCTAATGACCGATTTGGGTTTAGGTGTCTTTATCCAAAAAACAAATACACAAATCACATCAAACGCATTTACAAGAAAAAAAATCGATTTTTCTTTGTCGTTTAACTGAAATGTTCTAATTTTGCAGTAGAAAAGCATTGGGATATGGTGTAATGGTAACACTGCAGATTCTGGTCCTGCCTTTCCTGGTTCGAGTCCGGGTATCCCAACCAACAACAGCTAAGAAGCCAACCGCGGGTTCTTAGCTGTTTTTTCATGAGTTACATTCTGGGCAAAGCCAAGGCCGACATAGATGTTTCTTATCGTTTCAGGGAATAATAGCGGGCTATTTTGAGCTAAAAACAAGCAACAGCTGCCTTATAAAAAAACAAAAGGAGTCGCCATATACGACAACTCCCAATTTACTTTCGCTATCACTGTTTTGTAGCCAACAAGGTGCTCATCCGCATACCCTGTTTCCTCGTCCTGCAGCATCACGAAAAAACTTTTTATTACGAAATTCAAACATGTCTATTAGCTTTGCATCATAATTGCTATAAAACCACTTGCATCTGACACATTTGGTGAAGCACTACCTCCCCTAATGTTTTTTTCCTGTTACGATAGAACCATAGGCGCCACCAGACAGTTGTAGTTGCAAGACAAATTCTTTTGATGTCAATTGTTTTATCAGATATTCATCGACAAACGAATCATTTCCCTGTGGTTCACGAAATACGATTTTGTCTTCCGAAACATAATAGGACCCTGTACTTGTCGTACCGGTTTCCAGATCTACTTCTTCATATTTGCCGTCTGCTTTTAGTGTTAACATTGATTCTTGGCCTTCACTTTCTTCTATCTCGCGAGTGACACACACCCAAGTTCCAATCAACAACTTCTTATTGGTTTCAATACGATCATCGCCAGAATTTCCTTTGCCATCATCAGAACTACACCCCGCAAATAATGCCCCTGCAATGGCAAAGAGGACCAACAAGGAGTACATCTTTATTTTTCTCATAATTGTATACACTGAATTCGTGTCGTGCGCAACTTCTATGTTAATAAGATAAGAATTATTTTACCAATACTTTTGTATAGCAGTTATTTACTGCAACTACAAATACCCCAGAATAACCTACTGGAATTTTGATTGCGCTGTCTTCTGCGTTTGCCTGATATATTACAGAGCCAGCAACCGAACAGACCTTTATCTTTTGCCCTAATTGCAGACCAGAAATAAACAAGTAGTGATTACTTCCCCATACTTTTATATTACCTATAGTATCACCCGGAAAAATTCCATCAATATCTGTTGCATTAGATACTATAACACGACATGTCATGCTATACTTCGTGCCTTTGCTATTTTTTATATTTGCAACGATATTGGTCTCGCCTGCTGAGACTGCAGTTACAACGCCTTGGCCATCTACACTTGCAATATTTGTATTTTTACTACTCCATGACAGATCTTTATATACAGCATTCAAAGGAACAGGGATTGCATCTATAACGTTCTGTTCGCCAACAGAAATATAATATGTCGACTTACGAGAAGATATTCCATAGAGAACGGAATAGTTGCGTCCTTCTATTATTTGTTTTGGTTTTGCCCGAAAGTCTGTCAGTGACAGAGTAGTACCATCGCCAAGTAAGCCTTTGTCATTACGCCCCCAAGACCATACACTACCATTTAACCTGTTTATTATAGTGGTTTCTCCGCTTGATGCAACTTCGGCAACATCATCCATAATCTTAACAGGGGTTGTTTGAGCAGTTACCGTTCCGTTCCCTACTTGACCAAACTTATTGTTTCCAAAAGCCCAAAGCGTACCATCTTTTCTAATAGCCTCAACATAGTCGACTCCAACTATAACAGAAGAAACATCATACATTTTTTTTGTTGGTATAGCATATTCCTTTCCCCAAATCCAGAGAGTACCATCAGTTTTAATTGCAGCAGCCCAATTACTTTCCGTTGCACTTGATGAAACAATTGCAACATCATCCATAATCTTGACAGGCAGTAGTTTGTCTTCTGTTGTTTCTATACCAAGCTGATGACTGTCATTGCGTCCCCATGCCCAAAGGCTTCCATCTTTTTTGATCGCATAAGAGACACCCCAACCAACAGAAATCGATTTAACATCGTCTAGAACTTTTGTTGGAACATTTCGATTTATAGTGCTATTGTCACCAACTTGTCCGAAATCATTTCTTCCACACATCCATAAAGAGCCATTATTCTTTACAAAACCTGTAGTCTGCCCACCACATGAAACAGCGACAATATCATCTTGCACTTTAATCGGCTTTGCTGAACCCACCGTTGAATTATTACCAAATTCACCACAATATTGTCTTCCCCACATCCACAAACTCCCATCTTTCTTAATTATTGCATGATGCATGTATCCAGAAGATATAGCCTTTACATCATCAGTCAGAAATACGGAGGGTGTTGTTTGTGAAATCAAAGAACAGCTCCCATCATTAGTATTTCCAGATTTAAAGAGAGTTCCCCACGTCTGGATTGTTCCGTCTGTCTTAGTTGCTATAGCTAATTCTGGCCCCATCTCAATGTGTGTAACATAATTTCCCGTACAGAAAGACCAAGATGTTTCATTGTTAGATTCGCCTTGTGGTGTTTTTATTGCATCTGTTGGTATTATCATTTTATAGCTACAACCTAATTCGAGGGGGGCTTTTGGAACAAAGAAAATAGAACTGTCGGCAACAACAATGCGACCTTCTATATCTTCTGTTCCATTCTTCTTCAGTTTCACATCTTTTACACTTGCACTTGCTTTCACTTTATTACTGAAAGTAATATATGGATTTACATCCTTGTACTCATATAAGATGGTGTTTACATTTGGAAATTTCTTAACCCCATCAACATTAGTGATATAGTAGTCTTGTGATAGAAGCTCACTATTTTTGTAGCCATTACCCATCGCAATTGCCCTTAGTTGAATATCATTATTAACCACAATAGCCTCTTTGTATATTGCACTCTTTGTAGTCGGAACACTTCCATCTAAAGTATAATATATATATACATTCTTTCCATTCGATGTCAACACAATTCTATCTCCTTTAGACAGGAATCTCTCTTTTGTGGACACCGTCAAGTTAAGTTTCTGCAATTCGCCTGTTGTAAACACTATGTTTATGGCAGAATTGTAATTTCCGTACTTATCTTTGACTGCCTGAGCCGGCACAAAATAGTTGTACTTTGTTTTGGGGGATAATGGAGCTGACGGCGTGAATGTTAAAGTTGAACCACTTAGAGAAGCTGTTCCTGTAACCACTCTTCCTTCATTATTCTTTAGAGATATATTTGAAAAATTGTCACCTTCAAATACCTGTCTACAGAATGTCAATGATGGCTGCGTAAAAACTGCTTGCCCCGTTGCATTATCAACAGGAGAAGAAGACCTAAGGGTAAAACTCGGTTTGCTAATTCTCACTTCACAACTACTTGACGTAATACTGCCATTTACAATACAATAAACTTCTGTCTTTCCTTCAGACACCCCTGTGATGATTCCAGAAGAATTGACAGATGCCACATTTCTATTCTTAGATTTCCAAGTTTTTGATGTCACAGTAGCATTGCTTGGGGATACCAACAAGGATAAGGATGCAGTTTCATCAATGCTCAATGCTTTTGAGGACGGGCTTATTGATGCGTTACTAACATCTATAGTTCTAACTGATATATTACATCGGGCAGTATTTCCGTTATCCAATTTCACCATAATGGTTGACGAACCTGAATTTTGGGCAACTACACGAACACGGTTACCACTGCCGCTTATATATGCGACACTCGGATTTGATGAAGTCCATGTGTAACTACCAGCATAAGACGAATTGCTTGCAGAAGCCCTTATGTATTGGGATTCTCCAGGACTCAATGATAGGCTATTTTGGTCAAGATAAACCGTAGAATTATCCTTTACAATTACTTTCCAATCATCTACAGATCTATTGCTTCCAGATGAGCTTGTACCATTTCGGTAATAATAAGTAACAGATTGAATAATAGAACCTATATCAGGAGAAGGAGCTATACATTTGAATGTAACACTGGTTGACGCAGAACCTATATAGCTGACAGGTTCTACGATTTTCCAATCGTATGTCCATAACACTGCATACGTATAGCTACGAAAAGTTGTATATACAGTAAACTCGTCCCCTACATTCAATTTGTATATTTGTTTATATGCTGAGATTTCTGTTACTCCTCCTAACAGCAAAATTAGTATGAGGATGACTTTAGACAAGCATTTATTTATCTGTAGATTATTTATTCTTTCCATGATTATACTTGTTTTTAGTTCGACTTAAACATAACTTTAACATGTTTGCTTTCCTCAAAACGTTCCTTGTTTCCTGCTTTATCTCGTGCAGTTACAGTAAACCTATAAGAGGCACCCGCATGCCCTCTGAAGTTTGCCGTTTCTTTTGTGGTGTTTGGTAACCAAAGAACAAAAGGTTGATCATTTTCAGAATAGTAAATGTTGTAATCCTCAACTTGGTCATTTGTCACATGCCATTTCAAGTTAACACTCTCATTTACTTGTTCTTTATCTGCCTCAATAACAGAAACTGGAGGTATCACATCAGGATAGCTTATATCCGTCCACTCTATGTTGGATATATTCCCCATATCGTCTCCAAAGACAATATAAAATCTTGCGATTGAATTATTTGAGTATCCGTCCGTCATGGCATACATTGGAATTTTCAATTCTTTTTTGAATATAAACTCTGCATTATCATTTTCTACATTTTCCTTGATGGCTTTATCCTCATTGTTATTCCACCAGTATTTATACCAGCTGATTTTAGTTGGTTTACTATCTGTCTTGAAAAAAGCCCAAGTATGTATTCTGCTATAATTACCCAATATATCCTTAACTCTATAGTTTAAGGTATGCAGTCCTGTTTTTAACCGTGTCGCATCTACTGAGAAGTTTATTGTGTCATTGGATGCAATATAAGATTGCAGCACATTAGCTTTATCGTCAAACCAATATTCTACACTTGCGGTTTTGTTTTGGATCGACGTTTCGTGCAAGGAATTCTTGAAGAAAATCCAAGTCTGTAGCGGGCTGTACTTCCCCTCGTTGTCTCTTACACGATAGTTCAATGTATGCATACCATCATTAAGCTTGCTTACATCTAATATTAATGCAACTTGCTCGTTGCTGACGTTTATATCTTGCTTTTCATTATTATTGTCTATCCAATATTCACCTTTGGTTATCTTTGTTTCTTTATTCATTTTCATTTCATTTACACAAAACAGCCATGATTGTAATCCACTCCATATGCCATCGCTATCTTGAAAACGAAAATAAAGATTATGTATACCTAAAGAAAGTTCTTGTGTGTCAATGGAAAATGAAACCTCCTGCCCTTTAACCGCATTAGTCACCGCTTTGTCATATCCATTCGACCCTATCCAATATTGGCATTTAACAACGCTCTTTCCTTGTGAATATCCCAATTGAACAAACAAAAAGCATGCAAGGATTGAAAAAATCAATCTTCTCATAACAATTCTGTTTTACTGTTCTGCCTTTACTGTGATTTTGACATTTATCTTACCCTCTGCATTGCTGTTAGAATCAATAGATTTGCTAATAATGCGTGGTATTGCTGGGTATTGGGAGAAACCTGTACCACCGTAAGGTCCAACGACAGTGCCATCACTGCCTAAAGGTGCATCAATAGGACGAGCAAAACCGCCATACAAATATTCATACTCTTGAACTTTTTTTATATTACCATTATTTGCACAGCCTTTTTTATATTGAATTATTATTTTGGCAAGTTTTTCAGTTTCTCGGTTGCAAAACAAATTATTATAATATTCACTAGGAGAATCCAATATATAGACCATATCTTTGCCATTATTGCTTCCAGAAAATTGCAAACAGTTGTTTTTGTAAATGGCCAAAGGACATTCATTGTAATTATTACCAATTTTTTCCACAAAACAATTGCCAATATAAGCAATGTGTTCAGTTGAATTCAATCTCCCAAACTCACGTATTGATGAATTCTTGATACACAAATTTTTACTTTCAGGAAGTGCATCCACACAGAGAATACTACATTGATCAACTAAGGTATTAGTATGATAATAGTTTGAATGTAATACTCCGTTTATGAGACAACGTCTTAGAGTACAATTTGTAATTGCTTTTGAAATACCTAAAGATACCTTTGTAGAAAAGTAGACACCTTCAATTTTTACGTTGTCCGCATTAACTTCAATTGAACTCAGAAATGTTTTTTCATTATCGTTTTCAGCAAAAGCACAAGCCCCAATTACCGTTATTTGTTTTGATATATTGGATACATCATTGAATTTTCCAGATGAAAGTGTTATGACCGCTCCATCTTGTGCTGCTGAATAAGCTTTTTTAAAAGCATCTACTCCATAAAAAGGAGTCATCACATCTCCCTGCTGAAGAGTTGCAGTCAAACCATCAGCCAAAATATTTGTACTCATAGTAAAGAGCACAACTAACATTAAAAGTATTTTTTTCATTGGTTTTGATATAATTGATTTTAATATAATAAAGGCGTGCAACCGTTCGAACTTGTCTTTATCTTAGGTTACCGCCAAGTGACCTGCACGCATAACAAGCACCGAACAATCCACGCCTATAAGCGTGAACTTCCAGTCTACTTGTTCTCATGCGTTGAAAATTGGCGGTATTCAAGATAAAGAGAACAAGAGCTAAAAGCTCAATATCTTAATAAAGTATAGAACGGAAACGCTTAGTTAATACTATGAATTATGAGGTTAGACCTCAACATAAGTCTCGTAGAGGAATGCAATTCTTGGAATTGTACAATCCTTAGCGTTTCATTCTGGTGTATCTATCTGTTTCTTACTTCTTTAAAATTTATTTGGTTAGACAATCAGTGAACATGCAAAAAGAATGCAAAAAGAATACTTTTACATAATGAATTGCAATTACAAAAATAATCTATTTTTAGAAACAGACGAAGATTTTTAATATTATTAACAAAAACCGTTTCGCTCACCCAACAAAACAAGGGAGAATGTTCTGACATTGAAGCCATTTTTCAGGCAAAAAAGACAACTTGCGCCTCCATATAACTTTTTGGACAGCAAACACATTACGGGTGGTTTTTTTTTCTTAAATTTGCTTTCTGATATTTTATATAATGTGTAGCTGCGCATCTTGTATTAAAACTTGATGATATTCTGGATATAATTGTTAACTGTTCGCAAATGAAACCATTGGCCAAAATCACAGCATTGGCAATTGCTCTTACCTGCATTGTCTGTGTGCATGCAGACCGATTCTCATTTAATCCGACCATGAGGTTCAGGATTGAATCAAAGGTCGCATCGGGCAGTGCGATAGCCATAGGGAGCAGACATGGGATTAATTCGCCTGTCTGCATTGCGACGACAAACACCAGCGAAGATGACTGCTACTGGTATTTCCACGAATACAAGACTGGCAAATATGCCATACGTAACGCCCAGACCGGCCAGTATCTCGTTTGGGACGAAGTAAGAAGCGACAGCCCCATACGCCGCTATCTGCATCTGGACTATGCGATAAGAAGCGACTCTGCCCTTTGGACCATGGGGAAACAGAGTGACGGAACATATTATTTTCAGAGTGCCATAGAGAGCTTCTACTGCTTCAACGTAAGAACAGGCAGCTACGCATTGGGCACGTATCGTCAGGGCGGAACACCGTCAGCATATAACGAGTTGTTCTACATCTACAAGGAAGACGGAAGCCAATATGACCAAGAGACTGACAGCAACACCGTGTGCGGGATTGACAAGGACGGCTACTATTGGGCTGACTATAACATGGAGCGACCTCTTGCATACACCACCGATGAGGCTGACCCCATTCTCTACGCCATAACGAATATAAGGTCGGGGCTTTATGTCAACCCCTCCAGTTATCTTGCCCAAACAGACCAGCAACCCGACAAACTTTTCTATTTCAGAGAAGCGCAAAACGGAGTGCAGATAATGGTGGAGGGTGACCAATATGTGTCGGCACAGTTGCCAACGACAACTTTGGCCAACGAAAACGACATTGCGGTAGTAAGCGGAACACCGAAAAAAGATGATCACGTTTGGAGCATCACTTATAGCAAAGAGGCTACGAACGCAGGTTATAACATAGGAGTGGCCGCATGCAGCCTCAACAGCTCAAACAACCAACACCTAAGCAACTCGTCAGTCTACTGGAACGACTTCTTCAACAAGGGCATCTGCTTCTACGGTGCTGACGAAGGCTCCACTTTCACATTTAAATCTAAAGACATACGCCACCGCAATTATCTTGCGGGGCTGGGCCTTGTCATACCAAGCGATACAGAGACACCTGTGGTGCCCGTTGACCCACCTGCCCCAAGCGACACTATCTATGTTGAGCCCATTCAGGGAAGTGTGACACATGTATACCGGGCCGATGGCAAAATAGACGCCATACCGACCGTCTATATCGAAAGACTGGAACAGTCGACAGACTCGGTAAAGATTACGACCAAGGCTGATGGGCCTGTTTACAACTATACCACATACGAAGTGGACTCCGTTTCAACCACTGTGCCAGGAAACTTCCCGAAGTTTAATTCATTCAAGTTCAACAACAAATACAACCCACATCTCATAGGCGATGCTATAGGCGTGTTTTATGGCGATACACTGATAACCGTGACTCCTATATGCATTGGCAAACGCCTGAGACCATCGTTCAAGATAGACCACGATGCAGAGGTATACATAGGCAATGAGTTGCAAAAGAGCAAGGCAAGCCGCACACGCTATGACAACGACGTGGTGTATACCATAGCTCGTCGAGGACACACCATTCTGCGACGCACTAACAACAACACGTATTTGACATACCCCTATGGACAGCAAACAACAGTGAGGGTAACTTACGCCACCGACCAAGCTACGGCACAATACAAGGTGCCCACCGTGTATATCACCACCAACAACGGCACAATGATAAGTTCCAAGACAACCTATTTGGACGCAAAAATCACCATTGACGGTGCGGGGGTGTTTCCCGACATGCCCGAAACAGCCATGCAGATAAAAGGCCGCGGAAACTCCTCGTGGGCTGGCGCATGGGGCAAAAGTCCGTATCACATGAAGTTTGCCATTGGAGTAAAACCACTCGGGCTGACCAAGGGCAAGCATTGGAATCTCATAGCAAACGCTCAAACCTACTCCATGACGACCAATGCCATTGCAATGAAAATGGCACAACTGGTAGAGACGGCTGGCTATAACCATGAAATTCCCATAGAGCTGTACATCAACGGGCAATACCGCGGATCATATAATCTGACCGAAAAAGTAGGCTTCGCCAACAACAGTATTGATCTGCTTGACGAAACCTATGCCGTAATGCTGGAGCTTGACAGCTACTATGACGAGCCATACAAGTTTCGCACTACTAAATACTATTTGCCGGTAAACATCAAGGAGCCCGACCTCAGCCAAGGCACGTCACCACTGACAAGCGTACAGATCAACCAACATTTCAACAAAGCCATGACGGCATTGTACAACGGTGAAGATATCGACACCTACATTGACCTTGACTATCTGGCACGATTTCTGTTTGTAGACGAGTTTTCGTTTAACACAGAATTCATGCACCCCAAAAGCACCTTCTGCTACAACGAGAACATCACAAACAGCAATTCAAAATATATCTTCGGTCCAGTTTGGGACTTCGACTGGGGGTACGGATACCAATTCACAAGCAATTATTTCACTTATCCTGCCAACACAGACTTTTGGAACAGCACCACAATGGAAGCCAAGACCTGGGTTAATGACTTGAGATATTGCAGCGAGAAACTTGACAGAATATATTACAACCTCTGGCACAACTTCATCAACGATGGCAGATTGGACGAACTGATTGAATACTGCCAGGACTACTACGACTATGCCGCAGAGTCGTTCACCCACGACAACAGCATGTGGGGCAGAGGCGATGCCGCAAGCTATGCCACCGTAACCACACGTGCAAAAAAATGGCTAAAGGAACGCGCCAACTATATTTACGACTACATGTCGAACACCCTCGGCTATGCAGGAAAAGACTACCTTGCATCAACAGACAACACCGTGAACGGTGATGTGAACGGTGACGGAGCCGTCACAACAGCCGACATCGTATGTGTGCTCAACTATATGCTGAATCTTCCTAACGAAGACTTCAACTATTCGCAAGCCGACCAAGACTCCAACAACATGATAACCGTAAACGACGTGCTTGCCATACGTGAACTTACCACAAATGGCTCTGCCAGCGGACGGTTTTATGGGCTACCTGAAGCCGGAGCAACACTGTCAATGGGTACAGCGACACACCGTGCGGACGGTGTAGATATTCCGCTTGACATCTGCGTTGCAGAGGGAGACTACAGCGGACTTCAGTTTGATATGTCTATCCCAAAAGGGATGAGTGTGACAAATCTTGACATCGACAACAGCATACCTGATTTCAACATCTTCGTAACAGAACTCAACAGCCACAACAATACGGAAGACAGCAAGCAGAGCCTATACAGAGTGTCGCTCTACTCCTCTGGGAACAACAAACTGCCACAAGGGCATTCCGTTGCCACACTGTCGCTCGAATGGAGCGAAAACCAAAATGAGGCAGACATGCTGACCGCATCCACATACAACGTGCTGTTTGCAAACTCAACAGGTGAAGACGAGCGCTCACAATCACAATCAACACGGTTCTGCAACTCAGAACTTACAGGCATCGGAAACACTGCATGGATTGCACACCAAGACGGAAACAAGCTGACCTTTGGAACGATGGCAGACATCATCATACCGATATACGGCATAGACGGAAAACTGTTCAGACTATGCAACACACGCACAGACGGCAACACTATAACACTGCCACCAGGCGTATATGTCATCAACAAGAAAAAAATAACAGTAAAGTAACCTAATCATAATACCTTATTATAATTACAATGAAAAAAGTACTAACATTGGTTCTCGCATTGATGAGCATACCAATAATCTCGAATGCAGAAGATAACATCGCACTTAATGTCGTACGTGATTCAAAGACCCAATGGACATTGTCTGTTGCCCTCAACAACGACAACAAATACGGAGGATTTCAAATGGACCTGGTGATACCGTCACAGTTTACCGCCGCCATAGAAAACATAGCAAAGACAACACGCCTAAGGAGCATTACCATGCAAGCCAATCATCTTGCAAGTGGCAACCTCAGAATAGTGGGCTATGGAGCCAACAAAACAAAGAACATTACCGGCAACAATGGTGATATCATCACAATGAAACTGACCTGCACCACCCCACTGCCAATCGGCGAGCATAAGGTAACGGCCAAAAATATAAGATTTTCAAACGCCACAAGCGAAACTGTGTTGCCAGGCACCTACACCAGCTTTAACGTTGAGGAAATGCCGCAACACACCGTAAACTATTGGAACGGAGAGGAATTGTTCCATACGATGAGTGTGGAAGAAGGCGACTCTATTCCTGCCATCGAAAGCCCCGAGGCAAAAGAAGGCTTCGCTTTCTGCGGGTGGGACGACAGCACAGCAGTGATGCCCGACCATGACCTTGACCTCCATGCCACATGGTGCAGACTGTCATACACAGCAAGCTACACCGTCAACGGTGATACCGTCTACTCAGAGCAAGTGGCTTACGGTGACTCTGTAAAACTATATAACTATACGCCAGAAGAGACTCACATCTTCGTCAAGTGGATTGGTGACAGCTATGAAACTATGCCTGCCCACAATATCAGCTATGAAGCACAGCTTGCCCTCATTGGTGACGTAAACCTTGACGGAACTGTCAATACAAGTGATGTCGTAAGCATCTATAATTATATCATCAGCAGCGAAGAATCTGGAATTCTTCGGGTTTGTGCCGACATCAACGGTGACGGAACTGTAAACAGTGCCGATGTAACAGGACTCTATAATCTATTAACCTACGGAACACCTCTTGGCAGCAAGGCTTACCGCCAAGCTCTTGTCAACGCCTTCAAATAACACCACAGCCAATCTCCAATACACCATGAAACGCATACTAACATTATTATTGCTGACTGTTGTGTCGGCAGCGGCAGTAACAGCGGGTATCCTGAAATTCAATTCTACAACCAGCTACCGCATAGAATCCGTCTATTTCTCTGGCAGTGCCATTGCCATAGGCGCGAACCACAATGTCAACTCACCTCTGTGCGTGGAACGCAACACAGGCACGGCAAACGAGTCTGACTGTTTCTGGTTCTTTGAATACAAAGGTGACGGCAAATATGCCATCTGCAACGCCAGCACAAAACAATACGTAACACTGGACGACAGCTACGAGGACAGTCCACAGGTGTTGCGCTATATCCATCTGAGCAGTTCTGTTGAGGGTGACGCTTCTCTATGGTACATCAAAGCCAGCAAGTATAACAATACGGATGTCTACTACATTCAGAATGCAAACAAACCGGCATTCTTTTTCAACATGCGCACCAGATCTTTCGTGCTCGGAGCCTATGAACTTGGCGAAAACCAGATTCCGTCAAACATGAACGAAATATTCAAGTTGTATGACAGCAACAGCAACGAGTATGTGCAAGAAGAGATTGACCCTAACCCAGGCCCAGGCCCAGAGCCAGGCCCAGAGCCGACCGACAGCACCAGCCTCCTGCCCATAGACTGCCCTGTTGTACACGTTTACAGGGCTGACGGAAAACTTGATGCCTTTCCGCAGGACTACATCATCGACCAAAGCACCACTGCCGACTCGACTAAGATAACAGTAGTCAACGGACAGACATTTGCCTATGCCGCCTATGAAATCGACTCGGTGTCTATGACAGCACCCGAAATGCCACATTTCCTGTCATTTAAATTCAACAACAAATACAACCACAACATCATTGGTGACAGCCCAGGAACATTCTATGGCGACAGTCTCATCACTGCCTATGTGATAGGCATAGGCAAAAACCTGCGCCCATCATTTAATCTGGATGACAATACCCAAGCATGGATTGCAGACAAACCACAAACCAGCAAAAAAAGCAGTGCGCGTTTTGACCACGACATACGTTACACAATTGCACACCGCGGATATTCCATCATGCGCCAACGCCTTGACAGCACATTTGTGATGTGTCCCTACGGCAGTGAGACTACGGTAAGGGTAGACTTTGCCACCGACCACGCCACAGCGGAATACAAGGTACCAACTATAAGAATATACACCAGTACCGGCGGCATGATAAGTTCTAAGAAGCAGTATGTGCAGGCCACCATAAGTATTGACGGGGGCGGTGTGTTTCCCGACATGCCCGAAACGGAAATGTTAATAAAAGGCCGCGGAAACTCCTCGTGGGCTGGCGCATGGGGCAAAAGTCCGTATCACATGAAGTTTGCCACCGGAGTAAAACCACTCGGACTGACCAAAGGAAAGCATTGGAATCTCATTGCCAACGCACAGAAGTATTCCATGACCACAAACGCCATTGCCATGAAGATGGCACAACTTGTGGAGACAGCAGGCTTTAACCATGAAATACCAGTGGAGCTATACATCAACGGAGACTATCGTGGCTCATACAATCTGACCGAGAAGATTGGTTTTGCAAACAACAGCATTGACCTGCCCTCTGAAACGTATGCCACAATGCTTGAACTTGACAGCTATTATGACGATGAGCAGAAATTTCGTACCGATTACTATGATCTGCCGGTCAACATCAAAGAACCTGACTTTAGCCAGGGGCTCACAGAATTGACTAAAGAACAGATTGAAGCAAGTTTCAACCGCGTGGTTACAAGTCTATACAACGAAGAAGACATCTCCTACATGATAGACCTTGACTATCTGGCCCGCTTCCTCTTTGTTGATGAGTTTACTGCCAATTTCGAGCTGATGCATCCTAAGAGTACATTCTGCTACAATCCGAACGTAATGAATGCCGATTCTAAATATATCTTCGGCCCTGTGTGGGACTTTGACTGGGGCTACGGCTATGTAAGCAACACAAACTACTTCACAGCATACTCCAACGTGGACTTCTGGAACCGTGCGCAAGGCAACGGCTATCCGTGGGCATACAGACAACGTTACTGCGGAGAGAAATTTGACAAGAAATACTATAATCTGTGGCACGAGTTCGTGACTGGTGGCAAACTGGACGAACTGATAGATTTCTGCGATGACTACTATGAATTTGCAGCCTTGTCGTTCACCCACGATGACACTAAATGGAAACATGGAGATGCCGCCGCATATGCCACAGTAACGGAAAACGCCAAGACATGGCTACGCCGACGTGCAAACTATGTACTTGACTATATGACCAACACTCTCGGGTATGGCGACAAAGGGTATCTCACTTCACACCTCGACCCCATTCCTGGTGACGTGAATGGTGACGGCCGCGTAACCACCGCTGACGTGGTGTGTGTGTTTAACCACATTCTCGGTCTGCCAAACGAAGAATTCAACTTCCCACAAGCCGACATCGACGGAAACGACATCATAACCATTGCCGACCTTATGGGAGTGCGTGGCCTCATCGGCACCTATAAATCAAAAGGCTTCTACGGTCTGCCTGTTGCCGAAGCAACCCTAAACACAAGTCCGCTGACTGTAGACCGCCAAGGTGTTGAGATTCCACTAACAGCAAATGTGGACGAGGGAAGCTACTGCGCAATGCAGTTTGACCTCAACATTCCATCGGGCATGTTAATAACAGATCTTGACATCTCACAATCCATCCCCGACTTTGACATCAACATTGTACCCATAGCTGCCTCTGAAGGACAAACCTCCAGTATCGACCGCTATAGAGTATCTATCTACTCTTCTGCCAAAAACCTTATACCAAAGGGAACTTCTGTCATCACACTGCGTCTTGACTGGGGTTCACATCAGGAAACAACAGATGTGCTCTGTGCCACGATGTCGGATATTATGTTTGTCAACTCCATGGGAGAAGACGAAAGAACCGACTCACGTTCTGCCACATTCGTTCACAACGAACTGACAGGCATCAATGACGTGACTGTATCTGTTACACAAAACGGCTCTACTGTCACCGTATCAACTGGCCAAAAGACCGCAATTCCTGTATACGGCACAGACGGACGCATCTTCCGTGTAATGGAACTGAATGCCGGAACAAGCCAAATCAACCTCCCCGCAGGCATCTACATCATTAACAACAAGAAAGTATTGATACCATAAATAATGAAAATAACAGAACTGATAAGCCAGTCAGACCATACGGATTTTTCGTTTGAAGTGCTGCCGCCTCTCAAGGGAGCCGGAATAAAAACACTACAGGACGACATTAAAAAACTGTTGGAGTTTGACCCTAAATACATCAACATCACTACCCACCGCAGTGAGGTGGTGATGAAAGACTTGGGAAACGGACTGCTGGAGCGTTCTACCCTGAGACGCAGACCTGGCTCTGTAGCAGTGGCAGCAGCGCTGCAGCAAGAATTCAACATTCCTATCGTTCCACATATTCTATGCTCCGGCTTCACACGTGAAGAGACCGAATACGTGCTTATTGACCTGCAATACTTAGGCATTACCAACCTGTTACTGCTCAGAGGCGACAAAGCCCGTGAAGACGTTTCGTTCCACCCTACTCCCAATGGATACTCCCACACAACCGAGTTGCAGGAGCAGGTCAACAACTTCAACAAAGGCTTCTTTGTAGACGGGTCACCAATGAAGGAGGCTGGAGCCGCATTCAGCTATGGAGTGGCATGCTATCCTGAAAAACACGAAGAGGCCCCCAACATGACAACCGATGCCATGTGGTTTAAGAAGAAGATAGAACTTGGTGCAGAATATGGCGTGACACAGATGTTCTTTGACAACAACAAATATTTTGACTTTGTAAAAAAGATGAGGGCCGAGAATATTAACGTCCCCATAATTCCAGGCATCAAGCCTTTAGCCAAAAAAAGCCAGTTGAATATCTTGCCGCGACTGTTTCATTGCGATTTGCCGGAAGAGCTCACAAAAGAGGCATACAAGTGTAAAACTGATGAGCAGATGAAAGACTTGGGTATCGAATGGTGCACACATCAGTGCAAGGAACTTATAAAAGCCGGGGTGTCAAGCATACACTTCTATATGACAGGCAATGCAGGAAGCCTGCGAGAAGTAGCAAAAAGAATATTCTGATTGCAGACAGAAAGACGATAAGCAGTTACAAGGAACACAGACAATGCAGTTTAAAGACGTTGTAGGACAAGAAGAAGTCAAGGAAAAGCTGAGGAAGCAGGTAAGGTCAGGCCATCTGCCACATGCGCTCCTCCTTACAGGCGAGACAGGCTATGGCACCATGGGCCTGGCATTGGCTCTGGCAAACCTCCTACTGTGCAACAATGCTGGTGAGACCGACAGTTGCGGCACTTGCTCTGGGTGTGTAAAAGTAGACAAACTTATACACCCCGATTTACATTTCTCATTTCCTGTAATCAAGATTACAAAAACAACCAACTCTGATGACTATCTGAAGAAATGGCGAGAGATGCTAATCAATGACAAGTATTTTGACATGAACGATTGGGTCAAAGTCATTGGTGCAGAAAAAAAATCGACTGTTATTCCTGAGCCAGAGAGTCAGAACATTATACAGAAGCTCAGTCTCAGTCCGTATGAGGGCGGTTGGAAAATAATGATTATCTGGTTGCCAGAACAGATGAATGCCACCTCGGCCAACACACTGTTGAAAACATTGGAGGAACCCTTTGGCAAGACTCTGTTTATTCTCTGCAGCGAACACCCCGAACAACTGCTGCCGACCATTATAAGCCGCACCCAGCGCATAGATGTTCCGCCAATCAACACCAACGATATGTATGAGGCTCTGACAAAACAACGTGGCATTGACAGTACAACGGCAGAACACATTGCAAGAGTCTCAAAAGGCAACTACCTGACTGCCCTGCGACACTTGTGTGACGATGACGATTCACAGGTGATGCTCGACAAGTTCATTAGTTTGATGAGGTTGGCCTACATGCGCGATGTAAAAGGCCTCACCGAATGGAGCGAGAGTCTTGCTTCGCTCAACAGAGACGAGCAGAAGCACCAGCTGGAATATATGCAAAACTTGATTCGCGAAAATTTTATGTACAATTTCGGAAGACCTGAACTCAATTTCATGACACAAAAGGAACTCAAGTTTGCACAGAGTTTCGCCCCCTACATCAACGAGCGGAACGTCATTGGGTTTGCCGAAGAATACCAACGTGCACATAACGACATTTCAAACAACGTCCATTCCAAGACCGTCTGGTTCAACCTCGCCCTGCAAACCATAATTCTTATAAACAAATAACCACAAGAGCAACGTGAGAAGGCCTTGTTAACATATAAATAAACCAACACATCTACAACATAAAGACAATAACAATGGACAACACAGTATGCTGCGCAGGTCGCGGACTAAGCGCCAAAGGCTGCACCCGCACAGACAAGCAGCTTAACACATACGACTATCTGGCCGATGTGCCAGGAGCCATACAGATGACAGACCTCGTGGAGGTCCAGTTCAAGAATACGCATAAAGACTATTTCCTTAATTCCAACCACATTCCACTCAACAAAGGAGACATTGTGGCAGTTGAAGCCTCACCAGGCCATGACATCGGGACAGTGAGCCTTACCGGTCCACTTGTACCCTTGCAAATGTCAAAGCAACGCCTCAAGGCCGATGCCGGCACACGACGCATCTATCGGTTGGCAAGAGACATTGATATGGAAAAGTTCTACGAAGCCAAAGCTCTTGAACAAAGCACAATGATACGTTCCAGGGCAATTGCGAAGGAACTGGGCCTTGACATGAAGATAGGCGATGTGGAATATCAGGGTGACGGTGGCAAAGCCATTTTCTATTACATTGCAGATCAACGCGTGGACTTCCGCCAGCTCATCAAAGTCTTGGCGCAGGAGTTTGGCATACGAATAGAGATGAAGCAAATTGGCGCACGGCAGGAAGCTGGTCTCATTGGTGGCTTCGGCCCTTGTGGCAGGGAGATGTGCTGTGCCACATGGATGAAGAACTTTAACACCGTAAGCACTGGTGCCGCACGCTGCCAAGATGTTTCACTTAACCCACAGAAACTGGCTGGCCAATGCGCCAAACTCAAATGCTGCCTCAACTACGAAACAGCCGTCTACACCGAAGCAATACAGAAACTGCCACGACGCGATATAAACCTTGAGACAAAGGATGCCACCTATTACTATTTCAAAGCCGACATTCTGGCTGGCCTTGTGAGCTACTCTACCGACAAACACCTTGCCGCTAACATAGTGACTGTAACAAGCCAGCGTGCTAAAGAAATAATACAACTCAACCAACAGGGAGAAAAACCCGACAGCCTTTCTGATAATGCTACGGCAGGGCAGAAAAACGGCATCGTTGACCTGGCAGAACAAGACAGTCTGACACGCTTCGATAAGAGCAAGCGCAAAAAGAAGAAGAAACGCAACGAGCGCAAGCCAAAAGATGCAGATGTCATCACCGCAAGAACAAACGACAGAGAAACACAGTCAGAAAACGGGCCACGTGGAGACAGACCACAACCGACAACGCTGTCTGGCAACACCGAGCAACAAGGCAGTGACAATCAAAAGGTAGCTGAACCGCGAACATACAACCGCAGACGCAACTTCAGACACAAGCGCCACAATAACAATGACAAAACGGAGTAAAATTCTCTTTTTCGTCTGCATGTTACTGCAATTTGCCCTTTGGGGATGCGACAATGACTCTACTTTGACCAACCAATATCAGTCATTGCCAGCAAAAGGCTGGGATTCGCAAAACTCACTGTCTTTCACTGTTGACAGCATCAGACAGACTGGCAATTACAACCTCACGGTATATGTGCGCACTACACGTAACATACAGTTTCAGAGCATCTCGGTAGTTGTAGAACAACACTTCAAAAACCCTCTGCATGATTCTCGCGACACGATAGAAGTGAAACTTGCCGACGAGATGGGAAACCTTGAGGGGAAAGGGCTTTACCTCTATACAGCCGAAGCATTTGCCCCACACCGAATGCATTTGTGCAAAGGCCAACATGGCATCATACAACTGTCACATGTCATGAGACGAAACCAACTGACAGGCATCAAGGATGTCGGTATCAGAATAGCCAGACAATAACATCAAGCACACCGCCCATGTACATTGCAGCCATAGATATCGGGTCAAACGCAGCGAGACTGCTTATCAAGAACACAGACTATCCAGATGTCCTTGACAATACTGACATCCTACACAAAGACGAATACTACCAGAGAGTGCCACTGAAAAGCGGCATCGACACTTTCACATACGGTGAGATTCAACACAAGACTATTGCCCTGTTGACTTTCGCCATGTGTCAGTTTGCCATAAAGATGAAGGAATATGATGTCAAGGCATATAGAGCCTGCGCCACATCCGCCTATCGCGATGCAAAAAATTCCTCCCAAGTCATCAGTCGCGTGCAACAGTTCTGCGGACTTAAAATAGAAATCATCTCTGGTGACGAAGAGGCCCGCCTGACGCGCCTTGGTTTCACACCGCCTGAAGGATGCGAAAACCAAACTTTCCTCTTTGCTGATGTTGGCGGCGGAAGTACTGAAATAAGCCTGACACAATGTGGCATTCTGAAATTCTCCCAATCTTTTAGAGTTGGTTCAATGCGCTACGTCTGCAACAGTCAGTCAGAATTCGAAGAAGACTATTTGTTTTCCACTATTGAAAAACTCGCAAAAACATACAGTGACATTAACTACATAGCTACGGGCGGGTGTGTAAAATTCATAAAAGCGTACCTCAATGGCAAAGACAGTTCAGCACCAATAGAGGTCAACCGCATGAGTGCACTATACCAAGAGCTTAGCAACCTTACACCCACAAGCATTTCACAGAAATATTCCATTCCGCTGGAGCGCGCAGACATTCTTACGCCTGCATCATCCATCTTCCTGCGAATTGCAGCCAAACTAAAAGCCAAACAAATCATCGTTCCCCAAACAGGTGTGCGTAACGGTATAATTGCAGCCCTGTATCATAAGAGCAAATTAACCAAAACGGTCATTAGGTCGTAAATAACGCATTTCAGCCAGCCTTGCACATCCCTATCATTTCGCCACCACCACCCCATTAGCATCTGGTTCAGGTTTCAGCACAAAGCCGTAAACAACAGGAATACATGCGAGCGAGGGGACTGACAGTGGGGAAAAAGTCAAGCTCCGGCAATTTCCTCTGGCACTTCCTCTACCTCATAGCGTTTCATCTCAACGGTGTCGTCACGGTCCACAATTATTGTGACATAACACTCTTCATCACTGTGAGGCACAGAAATCTCAGCTTCAAGTTTCACTGCATCCTTCTCAAAACCACGACACGAAAGCCTGTTGAAGATGGCACGCGAAGCAATGTTCGAATCTATATATTCCGCAAACGACATCTTGTCGAACTGTCTGCTGACAACAGTGTCTGATGCAGAAGTTACACAAAGAGAAGCCCTGTTATCACAATATATGCGGTTGAAACTTTCATTGTTTACTGCAGGCAGACTGAAATCAGGCTCCATAGTTATATCTACATGAAATCTGCCGTCCTCGGAATCCATGGATACAGGAGTACGGAAAATGCAGTAACGTCCGTTCTTTTCATACTCACCGCCGTCACTCATAACATTCTGTTCGGCCTTTTGAGTATAGGCACTGTCTGTATCAGGCTTTGTCTCCTTACAAGCACATAGACATACAGTCACGCATAAACAAATCAACAATCTTTCCATATTAGAATTCTTCTGTTATTGTCTTATGCAAAGATAAAGTTTTTTATGTTAGCACACATCATTTCTGCCCTATAAATCTGGCACCATCAACCCATACGTCCCCTGAAATAATGTTTTATGACCGATGAGCCGAGCCTCTCGCAACTGTAAGGTTCACTCTCAATGATTGGAGCACGTACCACGTTTCCTCTTGACACTCTACCGTACATTGAGTCCAAGCTCCACGAAGCATGCTCCACGTGTGCCTCATCCCACAGACCCTGTGTCAGAAAATGTTGCAGCACCGCACCACCCCCCTCTACGAGCACCGACTGTATATTGCGGTTATAGAGCTCATCCAACAACTGCCTGATGAAATCTCCGTCTTTGTCCACTTTTACGAACTCAACACCCGTACGGCCAGCAACGCTGTGACTGCGACGATAGCCAAACACCAAGGTTGGCACACTCCCGTCAAACAGGGAAAGGGTTTGAGGCAGTCTACCTTGAGGGTCTATTACAATACGAAGAGGGTCAGGGCCATCCACAAGGCGTGTTGTGAGTGAAGGATTATCCCACAATGCTGTGTTGTACCCCACAAGTATGGCACTATGTCGTGCTCTTAGATGGTGCGCCCTCCGCATGGTGGGAAGCGATGATATCATTAGACGTTGGCTCTGACCGTTTGTGTTGGCCCTGAAACCTATTATCCCATCTGAGGTCTGGGCCCATTTCAGTGTTATATATGGTCTGCGGCAGGTATGGAAAGTAAAGAAACGGCGGTTAAGTTCCTTGCACTGACTATTCAAGACCCCTAACTGTATGTCAATGCCCGCATCGTGGATTAACCTGACACCTCGCCCACGTACTTTGGCAAAAGGATCAATGCACCCTACTACGACTCTACGCACCCCTTTGTCCACCACAAGTTGGGCGCAAGGCGGTGTGCGACCATAGTGGGCACAAGGTTCAAGACTGACATATAGTGTGCTTTTAGAAAGCAACGAACCGTCTCTTACCGAGTTGAAGGCATTAACTTCGGCATGCGGGCCACCACAATGTGCATGAAAGCCCTCACCGATAATTTTGCCATCACACACGATGACCGCACCTACCATTGGATTGGGAGCAGCTCCAAGTTCACCGTTTTTTGCCAGTTGTAGGCAACGGGCCATATATAATTCATCTGAGTTCATCAGTCAAACAATTCAAGTTGTATGGGAGGCAGGAGGTTGAATGTCTTTCTGTGACAAGGGCATGCTCCGTATTTTCTGATTGCCTCACGGTGTTCTTTAGTGGGATAACCCTTGTTGCGTTTCCAGCCATATACAGGATAGTCCTTGTCAATCATGTCCATATAGTCATCACGATAGGTCTTGGCCAGAATTGATGCCGCCGCAATGGACAAGAATTTTCCGTCGCCCTTTACAACGGTCTGCCACGGCACGTCCCGATATGGTTTGAACCGGTTTCCATCAACTATTATTGATTGGGGAGTCACCCTGAGTTGTTCAAGTGCTCTGTGCATTGCCAGTATAGAGGCGTTGAGTATATTTATCTTGTCGATTTCCTGCGGCGTAACAACACCAACGGCCCAAGCCAAAGCATCACGTTCAATAGTTTTGCGCAACTCATGACGACGTACGTCTGTCAGCTGTTTAGAATCATTGATTTCCTCATTGTTATAGTCTGGAGGAAAAACAACAGCAGCAGCATACACACTACCAGCTAAACAACCGCGGCCAGCCTCATCACACCCAGCCTCAAGGACATTAGGCTCCAAAAATGGTTGTAGCATTTTTTATATAATTTTGCGACATCACAACAACACGACTGTTATCCAAACATCATCTAAAACATTCTGGCAACACGCCTGATACCGTCGGCAAGGATGTCTATTTCTTCAAATGTGTTGTAAAACGAAAACGAAGCTCGCACCGTACCCTCTATACCATAGTGACTCATCACTGGTTGTGCGCAATGGTGTCCTGTACGTACGGCAATACCTAAACGGTCAAGCAGAGTGCCCATATCCAGATGATGAATGTTACCAACCAGAAACGATATTACAGCATCCTTGCCGTCGGCTTGTCCGAATATACGAAGTCCGTCAATCTGTTTCAGCCTCTCCGTGGCATAACAGGTCAACTTACGCTCATAGGCCTCTATCTCATCTAAGCCTATACCATCAACATAATCCAGTGCTACAGCCAAGGCATGAGCTCCAACATAGTTAGGTGTGCCGGCCTCAAACTTGTATGGCAACCCTTCAAAGGTCGTCTTCTCGAAACTTACAGTGTTTATCATCTCTCCACCTCCTTGGTAAGGTGGCATGGCCTCAAGCCATTTTTCCTTGCCATAAAGCACCCCTATGCCTGTGGGGCCATATACCTTATGGCCACTGAAAGCCAGAAAATCACAATCCAAATCTTCCACATCCACCCTCATATGAGGAACACTCTGAGCTGCATCAACCAACACAGGGATGTTTTTCTCATGTGCCATGGCAATCATCTTTTTCAGAGGATTAACCGTTCCCAACACATTACTGATTTGTGCCACGCACACCAGTCTGGTTCTGTTGCCAAGCAATTTGCCATAGGCCTCAATGTCAAGCACCCCCTTTTCATCAAATGGCACAACGCGCAACACAACACCCTTGCGCTCACGAAGCAACTGCCAAGGCACAATGTTGGAGTGGTGCTCCATTTCTGACACGACAATTTCATCGCCAGGCTTGAGCATCTCCCCAAACGAAGATGCCACAAGGTTTATAGACTCGGTGGTTCCCCGTGTGAATATTATGTTTCTCTCACTATTGGCGTTAAGGAAAGTCTTTACCCTCACCCGTGCCTGTTCCAAGAGGTCTGTGGCTTGTTGCGACAAATAGTGTATGCCCCTGTGTACGTTGGCGTTGACGGTATAGTATTCCGTGCGCTCAGCTTCTACCACACAACGGGGTTTTTGCGTAGTAGCCCCATTATCCAGATAAACCAACGGATGATTATAGACCTTGGTAGAAAGAATCGGAAAATCCTCTCTTATTTTATTTGCATCAATCATGCTTATTACCTCCTCCTTATTTGTTTGAACACAACGAACAGTCGCCACACGCCCCATGTCCACGACGGAAACGCTCCTCAACCATACGTGTCAAGCGGTTGCGCAGTGCTTCAAAGCCAATGCGTTCAATAACCTCAACGGCAAACGCCTGCTGCAACAGACGACGTCCCTCTGCTGGCTCAATGCCACGCTGTGCCATATAGAACAATGCGGCTTCGCTAAGTTGCCCCACTGTAGAGCCGTGATTGCACTTGACATCATCTGCATAAATCTCAAGCATTGGCTGTGTATATATGTGGGCCTTAGGCGACACGCACAGATTGGCATTTGTTTCCTGCGAATCCGACTTCTGGGCCCCTTGGGCCACATACACCTTACCCGCAAATGCACCTTTCGACTCACCATCAAGCACATATTTATAAAGTATGTCGCTCTTGCACATACATGCTTCATGAGACACGAGCAGGTTGTTGTCAACATGTTGCGCTCCATCACCAATCACAAGACCTGAAATTTTTGCATCGGCACCCTCACCCAGAAGCTGTGCGGTAATGCTGTGGCGTGTAATGCCGTTGTTCAGCGTCACATCGGCATATGCAAGTCTGCTATGCCCATCCTGCACAATATTGGTAGTTCTGAAAAGATTGTTGTCTTCATTGGTCTCCTCTATGGCACACAACTGCAATCCGGCATCTTTGCCAAGATATATTTCCGAAACCGCAGTAGTGAGATGCCTGCTCCCTGCAAGCGAATGGTCACATAGCAAGACAGAAGCCTCTGCACCGTCCTCCAATATTATCATCATGCGCCGATTGGTCATCACAGGCATATCGCCTACAGTAAGATTGACCACCTGTATGTTTTGACTGACCTTACACCCACCAGACACGTAGATAACGACACCATTCTGTGCCAGAAGAGTATTCAGAGATATGATTCCGTCTGGGCTGAGTTTGTTGTAATGTTTCTTGAACTTTTCCGGATACAACTCCGCAAAATCCACAAGCGACCCGACAAACAGTCCGTCAATGTCTGGCATGTCCTTTCTGCGTGCTTCTATACAGTCATTATACACGTAATACAGCACACTGTCCAGATCAGGAACACTGCACCGATATGCCGCCCGCAGGTCTGGAACCATCTTCCTGCGCTTGACGTTAAGGCCATAATCTGCTTCAAATGCCTTCTGCACGTCAGTATATTTGAATCTCTCGTCCTTCAAACTGGGCAGCCCGTTTTTTTGCAGAGCAGCCAATGCACCAGCTCTATGACTGTTAATCAAAGCATGGCTTCCTTGGTCTATAATGTCCTCATACTGCAAGTAGAGGTCTATGTATTGTCTTTCACTGTTCACTGCAAGATGTTTTCTGTTCCAAGCGGTAGCCTGCATCGTTATGCTGGCTTGCACATACGTTTTCGTACAAGCAACATGGCCGACCGTCCGCTCTCCTGTTATTCGCCCATTTCTTCCTTTATCCAATCAAAGCCTTGTTGCTCTATTTTATATGCCAACTCTGGCCCAGCAGTCTTTACTATACGTCCGTTCATCATCACATGAACGACATCGGGTTTCAGATAATCCAGCATCCGCTGATAATGCGTAATACAGATTGCACTGGTTTGTGGTGTGCGAAGCTTGTTAAACCCATCGGCCACTATTCTCAATGCATCAACATCAAGGCCAGAGTCTGTTTCATCAAGAATAGTCAGTGTTGGTTCGAGCATAGCCATTTGGAAGATTTCGTTACGTTTTTTCTCTCCGCCACTGAAGCCCTCATTGACACTGCGTCGTGTCAAGCCGGCATCAAGCTCCACCAATGCACGTTTTTCCTTTACCAGCTTCAGAAAATCTGCGCCGTTTATAGGGGGCAAACCCTGATATTTGCGTTTGGCGTTAACCGCCGCCCGCATGAAGTTGTTCATGCTGACACCGGGTATTTCCACTGGAGCCTGAAAAGACATAAACAGTCCCTCATGACTGCGATCTTCTGCTGGCATAGAGAGAAGATCCTTGCCATTGAATACAATCTCGCCACTTGTCACCGTATACATGGGGTTACCAACCAACACGTTGCTCAGCGTGCTTTTGCCTGAGCCGTTGGGTCCCATCAAGGCGTGCACCTCACCAGCCTCTACCGTAAGGTTTACTCCTTTCAATATTTCTTTTCCCTCTACCGAGGCATATATATTTCTTACTTCAAGCATTGTTTCCTACAATTATATTATCTTCTTCTTTCACCCTACCGAGCCTTCAAGCGACACCGACAGAAGTTTCTGCGCCTCCACAGCAAATTCCATAGGTAGTTTGTTCAAGACATCCTTGGCATAACCGTTGACAATCAGTCCTACCGCTTCTTCCATGGGAATTCCCCGCTGGTTGCAATAAAAAAGCTGCTCCTCCGAGATCTTGGAAGTAGTGGCCTCGTGCTCTACTATGCTTGTGTCATTGTTGACATCAATATATGGGAATGTATGTGCGCCACATGTGTCACTCAACAGCAAAGAGTCACAACTTGAATAGTTGCGTGCTCCATGGGCTTTACTGCCCATCTTCACCAGCCCGCGATAAGAGTTCTGGCTATGGCCGGCAGAGATGCCCTTGCTTACGATGGTGCTTTTAGTGTTTTTGCCCACGTGTATCATCTTTGTTCCTGTGTCGGCCTCCTGATAGTTATTGGTCACCGCAACAGAATAGAATTCCGCCACAGAGTTGTCTCCCTGCAAAACACAGCTGGGGTATTTCCAAGTGATAGCCGACCCCGTCTCAACCTGAGTCCACGACAGTTTGCTATTCTCTCCCCTGAGATGGCCACGCTTCGTAACAAGATTATACACGCCGCCGTTGCCATTCCTGTCGCCAGGATACCAGTTCTGCACAGTGGAATACTTCACCTCGGCATTCTTGTTGACAACAATCTCTACTATTGCGGCATGCAACTGGTTCTCATCACGCATCGGCGCTGTGCAACCTTCCAGATAAGACACATAGCCTCCGTCGTCGCAAACAATCAGCGTACGCTCAAACTGTCCGGTATTGACCGCATTTATTCTGAAATACGTTGACAGTTCCATAGGACATCTCACGCCTTTAGGGATATAGACAAAAGACCCATCACTGAACACTGCACTGTTGAGGGCCGCATAGAAATTGTCTCTGTAAGGCACAACACTGCCCAGATGTTGCTTTACGAGTTCCGGATACTGCTTCACGGCCTCTGATATCGAGCAAAATATAATGCCTTTCTCCGCCAGCTTTTCCTTAAAGGTAGTCTTTACAGACACCGAGTCCATCACGGCATCTATAGCAACACCGGCAAGAGCCGCACGCTCTTGAAGCGGAATGCCGAGTTTATCAAAAGTCTTCTCAAGTTCAGGGTCAATCTCTGCAGACTTCCCACTATCAGACTTTCCACGGGGGTCGGCATAATAAGATATTGCCTGATAGTCAATCTGAGGAAGTTTGACATGCCCCCATGTGGGCTGCTCAAGCGTCAGCCAATATCTGAAAGCCTTCAGTCTGAAATCAAGCAACCACTGTGGCTCACCCTTTTTGCTCGAAATAAGGCGAACCACATCTTCATCAAGACCTTTCTCTATTATATCGGTTTCGACATCGGTTGTAAAACCATATTCATAGTCTTTGCCTGCAACTTCCTTTATAAAACTATTTTCACCGTTTTGTTGCATCTTTTTCGCCCTTGTGACCTCTATTGAACTTTATAATCACAGTCTTATCCTTCAGTTTTCCGCTCTCCTCGGCAACGGTGCTTTTTCCAAGCACGATGTTGCCCATAGCCGCTACATAGGGATAGAGCTGCGAACTGTTCTTTTTCTGCTCAGATATAATGCCAACATACGACATCGCACTGAACACGAAACTAATCAATATCAGAAACTTTACCGCACCAAGCACCATGCCGAGCAATGAGTTGAGCGGGCCGACAAGCCCTCCTTTAACAGCCTTGGTCAGAACATTGGCACCTATGCCGGCAAACACCGGCATTAGCACCCATATCAACACAAAGGCCAACACGCAGCCTGCATACGATGCTATGCTGCCCGACCCTAAAGCGGGAGCGAAGTACTCGCCGAGTGTCTTATAAAACAACACAGCGACAATCAAGCCCACAATGAGTCCGCAAGTGGAGAACACCTCTTTTATAAAGCCTGATTTCCAGCCTCTCCAGGCGCCCCACAACAATATCAGTACTATAATGATATCTACTGACGACATAGGCAACTGTACTACAATTTCTGTTTTATCTCAACCTCTTGGTAAGTCTCGATTATATCACCCTCACGCAAATCATTGCAGTTGGTCAGTGATATACCGCATTCAAAGTTGGTGCTGACTTCCTTCACATCGTCCTTGAAACGCTTCAAGGCATTTATTTCACCAGTAAACACCACAATGCCATCGCGGATTACGCGAGCCTTGTTGGTTCGCGACACCTTGCCGTCAATAACATAAGCACCGGCGACAAGACCGACCTTGCTGATACGGTATACTTGGCGTACCTCTAACTGAGCGGTCTCCTCTTCTTTCACAATAGGCTTGAGCAATCCTTCCATTGCCTCCTTAACCTCCTCTATGGCATCATAGATTACTGAATAGAGGCGGATGTCAACACCCTGTTTGTCAGCCTCCAGACGCGCGCCCTTGCTCGGACGCACCTGAAATCCTATAATAATGGCTTTGGAAGCCGCTGCCAAGACTATATCGTTCTCTGAAATCTGTCCAACGGCCTTGTGGATAACATTAACCTTTATCTTATCGGTAGACAACTTAATGAGTGAGTCCGACAAAGCCTCAACCGAACCGTCCACATCACCCTTTACGATGATGTTGAGTTCCTCTACGCCACCCATTGCGATGCGGGCACCAATTTCTTCCAGTCCGATGCGGTGTTGGGTGCGTATGCCCTGCTCACGTTGCAACTGCAGACGCTTGTTGGCAATTTCACGCGCTTCTTGCTCAGTGTCCATCACATGGAAAGTGTCACCAGCCTGTGGCGCACCGTTAAGTCCGAGCAATGTGGCGGCACGCGAAGGCCCCACACTCTTTATCTTGCGTCCACGCTCATCGGTGAGGTCTTTAACACGGCCGTAGCAGGTGCCGGCAATCACATTGTCGCCAATCTTCAGAGTTCCGTTGCTCACAAGGATGGTTGCCACATAACCCCTGCCCTTGTCAAGCGAGGATTCAATGATGGTGCCAGTTGCCTTGCGGTTGGGATTAGCCTTGAGCTCAAGCATGTCTGCCTCAAGCAGCACTTTCTCAAGCAAGTCATTGACACCGATGCCTTTCTTGGCCGAAATCTCCTGACACTGGTATTTACCTCCCCAGTCTTCAACAAGGAGATTCATGTTTGCCAGCGATTCCTTCACCTTGTCAGGGTTGGCCCCTGGCTTGTCTATCTTGTTGATAGCAAATACCATCGGGACTCCTGCCGCCTGTGCATGGGCTATAGCCTCCTTGGTCTGGGGCATAACGTCATCATCGGCCGCTATAATAATAATGGCGATGTCTGTAACCTGCGCACCGCGTGCACGCATGGCAGTAAACGCCTCATGGCCCGGAGTGTCAAGAAATGTGATGCGACGCCCGTTTTCTAACTTTACATTGTAGGCACCAATATGCTGCGTGATGCCACCGGCCTCTCCAGCAATTACGTTACTCTTGCGCACCCAGTCAAGCAGCGAAGTCTTGCCATGGTCAACGTGACCCATCACCGTTACAATAGGATCACGTGGCTCAAGGTCTTCAATCTGGTCTTCTTCTTCCTGAACAGCCTCCGACACCGAAGCACTGACATATTCGGTCTTGAAACCAAATTCTTCTGCCACCATATTAATTGTTTCGGCATCCATGCGCTGATTGATGCTAATCATCATGCCGATGCTCATGCATGTACCGATAACCTTGGTCACGGGCACACCCATCATGCTTGCCAACTCATTGGCGGTAACAAACTCCGTAAGTTTCAGCGTCTTGCTCTCCGAAGCCTCTTCGTTGAGCTGCTGCTCCATCTTGTCACGAATCTGGTCGCGCTTCTCGCGGCGGTATTTCACACCACTGGCAAAGGCCTTCTTGTTCTGCAGGCGAGCCAGAGTCTTCTTAACCTCCTTTGCCACATCTTCATCAGACACGGCAGGCTTGACGGTTGGCGACACAAGGCCGCCTCCCGAAAATCTCTGGTTTTTATTGCCCTTGGCTCTTTGGTTCTTGCCGCCACCGTTGGATGGCTGGTTATTCGCAATGGCATTAGCCTCAGAGTTGATGTCAACTTTGTTGGGCTGTATACGATTGCGTTTCTTCTTGTTGGAAGAAGGCACGGCAAACTGCTGGCGTATCTTCTCGTCACGCTCTTTCTTGCGTTCTTCCTTGCTCTTCTTCTTGGGACGGGTAGTCTCGTTGATTGTTGAGAGGTCAATGGTGCCGAGCACTTTCGGCCCCTCTATTGTTTGTGTTCCTCCGGGTCTGAACACACCGTCTCCGCTTTTGCTGGCAGTCCCATTATCCACGGGTTGCGCCGTTGGTGCAGCAGGTGTAACTGTGACAGTATCTACAGTAGGCTGCACAGCTTCTTCCACTGCAACCGGTTTGGCTGGATGCTCAGGTTTGCTACTTTCCACAATCTTCTCCGTTTTTACGGCAGCCGGTTCTGATACTGCAGCATCATCTTCTTTCTTTTCCGCAGAAACGGTGGTCGTGGCAACCGGCTTTGGGGTTTCCACGGGGGCAGGCTTGACGTCTGCTTTAGGTTTCAGGTTGTCCAGATCAACCTTGCCCACAGTCTTGATATGCGGCTGTTCGGGCAGCACGGTTTTTATTTCCTTCACACCAGCCCTGCTTTGAGCCTTCTTTCCAGACGCCCTCTTAGTGCTGATGTCTTCGGCTTCCTTCTTTTGGGTCTTGTCATTGCCAAACTCTTTCTTCACAATGTCATATTGTTCTTGGGTTATTTTGGCATTCAGGTCAGCCTCTACACTGTACCCTTTCTTCTCCAGCAAGTCCACTACGGTTTGCAGGCCGATATTAAATTCCTTTAAAACTTTATTTAATCTTACGCTCATCAATTACTCTATAATAAAATGGTTTATGGGGTTGTCTAATTTTCCGGGGAGGCGCACAGACACGTCACAGGGCAGAGCCGCCACTATTCCTGTTCAAACTCCTCCTTGAGTACTTTGATAACGTCTTCCACGGTGTTAACCTCCAAATCTGCCTGGTCTGCAACTTCTTCGCTCGAAGCTGCCAATATCTGGCGAGCTGTCTGGTAACCGGCAGACTTGAGGGCATCAACAACCCATGAGTCTATCTCGTCCTTAAACTCATCGAGGTAAATATCGTCTATCTGAGGTTCGTTTTCATCTGCCTCTCTGAACACATCTATGGTATAGCCTGTTATCATGCCAGCCAATTTGATATTCAGGCCGTTCCGGCCTATGGCCAAAGACACCTCCTTGGGCTTGAGATACACCTGTGCGGTCTTATTCTCCTCGTCAATAACTATGTTTGACACAGTCGCGGGACTAAGGGCGCGCTGCATGAACAGGCTGATGTTTGTTGTATAGTTAATCACGTCAAGGTTCTCATTGTGCAGTTCACGCACAATGCCGTGCACCCTGCGACCTTTCACACCGACACACGCACCCACTGGGTCAATGCGGTCGTCATAACTCTCCACGGCAATTTTGGCTCTCTCGCCAGGAATGCGGGCAATCTTCTTGATAGTAATGAGGCCGTCATTGATTTCAGGCACTTCGGCCTCAAGCAGTCTCTGCAGAAATTCCGGTGCCGTACGGCTCAGATAAATCTTGGGATTGTTGTTGGCATTGTCTACACGGTTTACAACAGCCCTGACAATGTCACCTTTATGGAAGAAGTCACCCGGAATCTGCTGATTTTTCGGGAGGAGCAGTTCGTTGCCCTCATCATCTACCAGAAGCATCTCGTTCTTCCATATCTGATAGACTTCTGCACTGATTACCTCGCCCACACGGTCTTTGTACTTGTTGTACAGAGCATCATGTTCAAGCTCAAGTATCTTGCCGGCCAAAGTCTGGCGCAGGTTGAGGATGGCACGGCGTCCGAACTTCATAAAGTCTATACGTTCGCTCACGTCTTCGCCAATCTCATAGTCATCGGCTATCTTGCGCGCTTCGCTAAGCGAAATTTCTCGGTTAGTATCTGTCACTTCATCGTCAGCCACAACCACACGATTGCGATATATCTCACAGTCGCCCTTGGCGGGATTTACGATGACATCGTAGTTATCATCAGAGCCGAACATCTTGGCTATCACACTACGGAAGCTCTCTTCCAGCACGCTCACCATTGTGGCAGCGTCAATGCTTTTCGTTTCCTTAAACTCTGCAAAAGTGTCAATCAGACTTGCTGTGTCTATGTTTTTCTTTGCCATTGTAATATATTGTTTTTTTGTTTTCAGATTGTCTGGCAGCTCATGCCGGCGGTTATCTTTGCCCCAGCCAACACCGACTGCCATTACGCATTTCAGAACTTTATAACAGTTCTCACCTCCTTGAGTTCGTCAAAGGCGAGTGGAGTATCCACACCGACCACTTTGGGCCGCTTTGCTCCTTCCGGTCTGATTTTTGTCATGACAACAAGCACTATGCCGCTGTCGTCTACCGACTTCAGCGTGCCGACCACCTTTTTACCACCAGTCAGCAAAGCCTCAACCTCCGTGCCGATGTTGTTGTCATACTGTTGGCGCACCTTGAACGGCTGCCCGATGCCGGCACTTCCCACTTCAAGCTCATAGTCTTCAACTTCCCTGTCAAGATTTGCTTCAATGAACTTGCTCAGTTCCACACAGTCTTCAATCCACACACCCTCTTTATGGTCTATCTCAACCACAATGCGGTCGTCGTCCGAAACTGTCAAATCGGTAAGGAAATATTCCTTGCCGTCAAGCCACTGGTCTACAAGGCTCCTAACCTTCTCTTTTCCTATCATTCTTTAATCACAAAAATTGTTTAACTCAAAGATATGTAAACTCTCAGTTTTCAAAAAGGATTTTATATTAAGAGAAAGTGAGAAGCCCCAGTCGGAACCCCTCACTCACTCAGTGTTTTGCAAAATTACAACAATATTTCCAATCCACCCAAACTATACGGTTTTTTTTGCTTTAGGCACAATAAAAGCCCTGCAACTACCTGCATCTGCAAGTCAGTCTCTAAGGCTGTACAGCAACAACACAACATTTGCATCACCAATATTCTCGTTTAGTCTTTCCGCAGCCTTCGCCGCAACTTCTGACTTTGCTTTCTTACTGGCAGACAGAAATTCATCAACATACATATACGACACATAATAAGAATCTGCAACCGCATAAACGAAAGTGTTCAACTTGTCAACTTCCCTGTTGCCAAAAAAGTGAACTTCACGAACCCTCCCTGTTCTGCCGAACACCACAGACGCGTTATCGCATTATAGTCAAGCGTAATGAGGGCATTGCCATTTTCCATATATAAAGCACTGATGTCAATTATCTTGCCCGATGTTCTCATTTTCGCCGATGACCCGCCCCACTCTTTAACATTCTTTTTTGTTGGCAGATTCTCTGACTCTATAAACAATGTGTCAGAGCAGATTCCCCCACCGTTAAGTCTGTATGCCAACGGCGTAAACCGCTCGTAGAAATACAACACGGAATCCGAGCGAAACAAGTCCATGCAACAGCCTTGAGAAACCTTACACTCACCCCTCGCCACAGGCTTGCATACCGTTTTCAGTTCCTCTCTAACAGCATTGTAATAAGCAAGCTTGCCATCATAGCTTTTGCCGTCATAAAACGAAGTAATCCAAAATTCGTTTTCATTAACCACTCCAAGTCCGCAGAAATTTGTTCCGACATTGATTTTTCTCTTGAACTTGAAGTCTGGTCTGCTATACTCATACACAGCCCCCTTTGCCGCATCCGCAACGAAGACGTTACCTTCCGCATCCACATCAAAAGACATCGGCTGAATATATTCACCAACCCCATGATCCAAAGCCTTCACCCGCCCCGTTTCGTTTCCGTCACTGCCAAAAGCCATAATTAGCCCCTGCTCCCTGTCAAACAGATAAAATTCGCCATTACGATACTTCATCTGACAGACAGAACCAATACGGTCTATACCTTTATAATTCAGAGCTATACAAGAGACCAACTCAATCTTCGGAGCGTCCTGCGGCAAGTTGTCTAATGCTATCTTATCAACATTGAGTAACGAGTTACTCACACACGAAACAAAGAGTAAACAAAACAAGGAAATCCACAACAAACAACGTTTCATAAAAAAAAGATATAAAATGCAACATCTCGTCTAATTCACCAAAAAGAATCATTAGACAAATACAAGCTCCATTTTCAGTACTACTTAGGAATCTTTAACGTATATTTCATCGTGCGTGGCGAACAATCATCAAATGCCTTATAAAAAGCAACAGGCAATAAGAAGCAACAAAAAAGACGTCATTTAAGACCTAATGACCGTTTTGAGTCTCTGACCACCTCATTGCAGCATGGCTTGCCAGCCGAGATAGCGGCACGCCGTCAGCAATATGAATATTATCGTGACAAGCTGCTCGATTTCAAGAGAAAGACAGCATAACAATTAAAAATAAGATAAGGATGGAGTCATTAGACACATTGTACAAAAAGTGGAAAAGTATACAGCCACTCAACGAACGCAAGCAATATTTGCTGAGCCAAAGGTTTACTGTAGAATACAACTACAACAGTAATCACATCGAAGGGAATACACTGACTTATGGTCAGACAGAGCTTTTGTTGTTGTTTGGCAAGGTGAGCGGTGAAGGCGATTTAAAGGACTTTGTAGACATGAAAGCCAGCCAAGTAGGCTTGAAGATGATGGAAGAAGAAGCTGGAGCATTGAATGAACCTCTAACACAAAACTTCATTCATCAGCTCCATAAAACCATCATCCGTGAAGACTACACCGTATACCGTCAGCTGCCAGGTGGTCAGCAAACAAGCCACACCATACATGCCGGAATGTACAAGACGCGTCCCAACAGCGTGAAGACGCGCTATGGCGATATTTTCGAATATGCATCACCAGAGGAGACACCTGCATTGATGACCGACCTTGTGGATTGGTACAATGAATCCGAGGCATCAGGTAAGTACACGCCAGTAGAACTTGCAGCATTGTTTCACTACCGCTATATACGCATCCACCCCTTTGAGGACGGCAACGGACGAATAGCCAGACTCATGGTAAACTACATTCTTGTCCGCCACGGTTGGCCGATGATTGTTGTGCGCAACCGTATTAAAAATGAATATATCAATACCCTTCACCAATCAGACGTAGAAGTAGGCCCAACCCCATCAGCTGGTGCACATGCTACACTAATACAGATACGCCATTTCTTTAAATACTTCTCGGCACTTGTGGCTGACGAATTAAAGTATGACATAGACTTTGCCGAAGAACAATCACCCAATGTTTGGTGGTATGATGGTCAGCGCATCGCATTTCGCAGCAAGACAACAGCCATACTCCTGAAAGCCATGCAAGCAAATCCGGGCATAACCATAGAAGGATTGAGCAAAGAAGCCGGCATTGTAACCGCTGCTGTGAAGAAACAGCTGCAACAAATGATAAATAAAGGCTACATACAGCGAAAAGAAAAAGATGGAAGCTGGTATGTTTTTGCCACATCGTCCATGTAAACGTGATTTTAATATATAATAACATATAATTAAGACCTAACATGTCAGAAAACTACGACATACTATCCGAGAATAACCAAAGTACGGTGGTGTCACACTACGAACGCGGCTCAGTGGAAAGTATTAGGGGAAAAGTAATAATTTTTATTTGAGAGTTAGAAATAGTATGTTAAAAAAAGCATTAAAAGGCAATAAGAAGCAACAAAAAAAGATGCCATTTAAGACCTAATGACCGTTTGGGGTTATTGAGCAAGCCTCTTCTTGCCGCAATCACACGGTTTCTTGCTATGGCAACGCTACCTGATTGTTGCAGCAAGCCTTCTGACATGACAATTTCGGCGGAAAACGATATCCGTTTCGGCCGGTTGGCTTGTCCGTTTCGGCCGAAATGCAATCAAATTTCGGCCGAAACAAGTTGGGCGAGTCGTGTCATCTGATTAAAAAAGCGTTTTTTTTCTTGCCCGTTTCATCTTTTTTACGAATATTGCACTTATAACTAAAATAACCGCACTACACAATATGAAAAGACACATGCTCACTCTGGCACTATGCCTGCTGGCTGTTTACGCCAATGCCCAAACAGCAAAAAACAAGATAAAATCCATTGACATAACCATAGAGACGCCTACCGCTGGAATGACGCAGCAAGACGGCGAGCAAATCAAGTTACAGTCTGTCAAGACCGAATATGGCGACCTCGTCTCCATGGGACTGGTAACATTACTCGAAGCGGAGTGGATGGGCGAATTTGACCGCACCAATGAAGAATACCCCAAGTTCAAGCCTGGCTTCACATACGACTGCACCCTCAGTTTGATAATCAACACCGAGGGCAAGTACATCTGCAACCACATAGTGCAGAAAGACGGCTATACGGTAAACAACAACCTCGTAAAAAGCACCGTCAACGGCAAGCAGTCACTCACCATGGACTGCACCCCCTACTGCCCCAAAGTGAAGTTCTACTACACCGTGCCTGGCGAGAAAAGCAAGGAAGGCTTCAAGGAAGCCAAACAGACCTTTGATGACGAACGAACCGAATGCCGCCACACATCCAGAGCTATAACAACAGAACAGGCCGACAAAGAGTGGGTTGGCAAACAAGCCCTCGATGTTGTGATATTCAACAAGGCCAACAAGCCCGAGGGTGGCTATGAGTCCTCTGCAGTTGCATCATACGGTGAAATGTTTCCTGGCCAGAAGTCAGTGTTCATCACAAAACTGATTTTAGACCTCGACCCAGAAGACTGCTACGGCGACCGCGATGCTGCGGATTATTTTGCGAGCGCGCTGACAAACACCATCTCGGGCCCCTACAACCTCAAAGAAGTGTGGCTGAGCGACAAGATAAATGCCCTGGACTTTGTCAAGGCACTCAACAACAGCATCAAAGACCCTCTCTTCCCTACCGCACGCGAATACTGCACCAACTCAATCATGTTCTACTCCGCCGAAGCAACCCTTTGCGTGCCTGAGAACCAGATTGGCCCCATCAGAGCCTTGCTTGCCAAGGACCCCACCGAACCTGTCTACACCATACGAACATATAAGGGTGACGTTTACACCGCGCAGAAAGCAGGGCTCTCTGCCACCAGCGAATGGTGCACCAAACACCAGTTTACAGTCGTCATGGAAGCCGCCGACCGCATAGCTCGTTATGCCACCTGCTCCACTCCGCAGAGCTGGTACTACTCGTGCGCCATCTGTGGCAAGTGCGAACACAACCCCAATCACACAGTCACTGACAAATTCATACCTGGCGGCCATGATTACTCCCTTGACCTCGCCACCGACGAAGCATATCTGGGAGTCAACGCCTCCGGCAATCACGTCTACAGCAAGAGCTGCGGGTGGTGCAAGCACTCTGGCAAATATAACAATGCCCATATAAGCCGCGGTGAATGGAAGGCCTCTGGTGTGGAAGGAACATACGAGGATTACTGTAAGCGCATGAAAGAAACCTACGAACTCATGACCGCTCAGGGACTCATGGAGTCGCTCCCCCAAGCCGGCAATTTTGCCCTGCCGCTGAGAACCACGGCCAAGACCTCTTCACCCCAGATGCAGAGTGATGCAAATCAGGCACTCAACGACAACATTGCCGATACCACGCTGCTGGGCAACGACTACACACGCCCACTGACGCAAGAGTATCTCAAGTCTATTGCCGTAAGACTGGCAGAAAACCTCATAGGCAGCAACGTTAAACAAAGCGACATAAACTCGTTTGCCGTGATAAACGGAGGGGCGGCCACTCCCACACGACAGGAACTCGCCACCGTAATATACCGCACACTGCGCTACGTAGAGAAACACTCAAAATACACATACACCGACTATACTTCGCGCCTTTCTAAATACACCGACAACAGCCAGATAAAGGACTGGGCAAGAGAACCTATGGCATTTATGGAAGCTCTCGAACTTATTGACCCTGTCACACCCACAACACTGGCTCCCGACCAGCCGTGTACCATAGAGCAGGCTCTGTCGCTGGCCGAACGAAGCACTCTCGCACACCGCATAGGGTGGTATCAGGCTGTCAGCTTAGAAAGTAGCAAAAGCGGCTTTATAAGTGTTGGCTCTGGCAAAAACTTCTATTACCTAATGCCAGCAGACGGCACAGACACAGGCCGAAGCCTCGCCATAAGCGACAGAGTGTGGATCAGAAGGCCACAGTTGGGCAACAGCGGCTGGCTGCCCAGCGTTGATTCGTACAGCGGACAAACTCTCTACCTCAAAGAAGAATGGTATAACCCCATACGCTGGAGAGCAGGCAAGATAAGTCCCGACACGGAACTTAGCAGAAGTACTGACCGGATAGAAGCTATCAGCAGTGCCGTCAATGCCCCCAGTTCCACAAAAACCACCAGCAAGGCGGCAACAGTTGCTGACAAAGCGAAAAAGGGCATCAACAAAATCAAGAAAGGCCTCGGCGGACTGCTTAAAAACCTATAGGACGCACGCTTTGGCGAACAGAAGATGAAGGCTTCTTTATCGGCAAAACTTAAAGAACTGTCACGCCACCACGGCTCAATGCCGCTCAAGAACATTAATGCGGCTACATGCGCTGCAGCTGTTATGCTCGGCCTTAGTGTGCAGGACTTTGACTCAAAATGGAGTACAGCCGAAGTTGCAGTCTGCACCTCTGTTTGCGCGGCATGTGCAGTCAGTGCTGCATGCATCATTTGTGGCAGACGGAAAGCAAGTTTCGACAACGCCGACCTGCTTGTCGGGCTGTGGACTCTGTATCTCTGCCTAAACACAGTCGGCTCGGATTTTCCTTGCTCCACCACATTTCTGAAAAGCATCTGGCCTTGCCTGCTGTATTTCAGTGTTAAGCCAATCTTCAACCGCCACAAGCTGAATGAGGAAACTTTTATTCTGCTGCTTGTAGTATCGGGATTATGCGAAGCCCTTTACGGCTACAGTCAGCTCTTTACCGGAAGTCGGCATCACATGTATGCCGTCACGGTCTTTATGATGGCGAAAAATGGCCCGCTATTATTCCCTGAAACGACAATCAACATCTGCTCTCCTAAAAAACAAAACCCCATAAGTTCTAACGACCGAATTGGGATAAACGATTTACGACTCTATGTATGCCAATGTACATAGAGTCGTAAATATTTTTACGTCAGTCTCATGTCGGGACGTGACCAACGTTTGATAATCATGGTTATTTGCAGCCGTAGCAGCCGGGCTTAAGTTGTTTGAAGAAGTCGTTGCCTTTGTCATCTACAAGAATGAATGCGGGGAAGTTCTCCACTTCAATTTTCCAGATGGCCTCCATACCAAGCTCCGGATATTCCACACACTCAATGGACTTGATATTGTTTTGTGCAAGAATGGCGGCTGGTCCACCAATAGAACCAAGATAGAAGCCTCCATGTGCCTTGCAGGCGTTGGTCACATCAAGCGAGCGGTTGCCCTTGGCAAGCATTATGAGACTGCCGCCGTGTGACTGGAACTCATCTACATAGGGGTCCATGCGCCCTGCCGTGGTGGGACCCATTGAGCCACAAGCCATGCCCTTTGGGGTCTTGGCAGGGCCTGCATAATAGATGGGGTGGTTCTTGAGGTAGTCGGGCATCTCTTCGCCAGCATCCAGACGGGCTTTTATCTTTGCGTGGGCAATGTCGCGTCCTACTATGATGGTGCCATTCAGAGACAAGCGTGTTCCGATGGGGTATTTGGTAAGAATGCCACACACGTCACGCATGGGCTGGTTGAGGTCGATCTTCACAGCATCGCCCTCGCCTGCACTGCGGAGTTCAGCGGGAATGAGTTCATAGGGTTTGTCGTCGAGTTTTTCAATCCAGATGCCATCTTTGTTGATTTTGCACTTGATGTTGCGGTCAGCCGAGCAACTAACGCCCAGACCTATGGGGCATGATGCCCCGTGGCGCGGCAGTCGCACCACACGCACATCGTGAGCCAGATACTTGCCGCCGAACTGTGCACCCAGTCCTATGTTCCACGCTTCGTGAAGAAGAGTCTTCTCAAGTTCTACATCACGGAATGCCCTACCGGTTTCGTCACCTGTGGTGGGCAGAGAATCATAATAATGAGTAGAAGCGAGCTTCACTGTAAGCAAGTTTCTCTCGGCACTGGTACCGCCTATAACTATGGCTATGTGGTAAGGCGGGCAGGCTGCGGTACCCAGACTCTTCATCTTCTCTACAAGGAAGGGAACAAGAGTGCCGGGGTTCTGAATGCGAGCTTTAGTCTCTTGATAAAGGTATGTCTTGTTGGCAGAGCCACCACCCTTTGTTACGCAGAGAAATCTGTACTCCATGCCCTCTGTGGCCTCTATGCCGATTTGGGCAGGCAGATTGCATCTGGTGTTTACTTCGTTGTACATGTCAAGAGGGGCATTCTGCGAGTAGCGCAGGTTTTCCTCGGTATAGGTCTTATAGACACCGTGCGACAACGCCTCTTCATCGCAATAACCTGTCCACACCTGCTGTCCCTTTTCGCCGTGGATAATGGCGGTGCCAGTATCCTGACACAATGGCAGGCTGCCCTTGGCGGCCACCTCGGCATTGCGCAAGAATGTCAGGGCTACATATTTGTCGTTGTCAGAAGCCTCTGGGTCGGAGAGTATCTTGGCAACTTGCTCGTTGTGGCTGCGACGCAACATGAAACTTACGTCACGAAATGCTGCATTTGCCATTTTTGTCAGACCCTCGGCCTCAACTTTCAATATGGGATGCCCTTCAAATTCCCCCACCGAAACATAGTCTTTGGTAAGGAGGTAGTAATCTGTTGTGTCTGACCCCAGCTGAAACATTGGGGCATAGCGGAATTCGGGTGTTGTTGCCATAGTATTTCTTCTTTTGTCGTTTTACTTTAGATTTGTTTTTACTCTTGCAAAATTACACTTTTATATTCAAACGTCTGCCTGTTAGGCAAATCTTTTATTATCTTTGTAAGCAAATTTAAGACACCCATCAAACAACGTTACACAAAACATACCAAACACAACAAAATGAAAGTTCTTCACTCATGTCTGCTGGCCATTGCCACACTGACCGCCACAACAGCAGTCGCATCACGTGGCAACCATCTGTCCACACAGGAAAGGTACTATGCAGATTACGTAAATCCCCTTATTGGCACCGACAACCACGGTCATGTGGCAGTGGGCGGAGGTGTGCCGTTCGGCATGGTAAACATCGGGCCGGTGGAAATGGGCGAAGGATGGGACTGGTGTTCGGGCTACAACTATCCAGACACCCAGATACTGGGATTCAGCCCTCTACACATCAGTGGCACTGGATGCAGCGACCTTGGCGACATTCTGGTAATGCCCGTGAGCGGCAATGTCAGCAAAGCCCGCGGTGATGCCAAAAGGCCAGAGTCTGGCCACTTCTCCACCTTCTCTCACAGCAAAGAGACGGCAAGGGCCGGTTATTACAGCGTAGTGCTTGACCGCTGGAACATTCTGGCAGAAATGACAGCCACAGAGCGTGTGGCATGGATGCGCTTCGGCTGGCCGAAAGACAATACTGACCAAAGGGTAATCATAGACTTACGCAACGCTATCGGTGACGTTGCCACTGATTGCGAAATCTACCAGATTGACAGCAACACCATTGCCGGCCATCGTACATCCACAGGTTGGTCGCCACGACACTCGGTGTACTTTGTGGCAGAGTTTTCAAGACCCATAGCCACGTGGAGGGTTTATGAAGACAACCGACTGCAACCGGGTACAGCCCTGCGAAGCACACGCGCATTTGGTGAAGCAACCCTTGCAGACAACGGGCAGAGCCAACTTACCATGAAGATGGCCATCTCGCAAGTCAGTGTGGCCAACGCAATATCCAACCTGCGGCACGAAAGCCACGGAGCTGACGCCTTTGACCAAGTAAAGGACTCCGCACAACAGGCATGGAACAAATGGCTCGGGCTGGTCGATGCCAATTTCTATGACAAGAAACACCGCACCATATTCTATACTGCTCTCTACCACATGATGTTGCAGCCCATAGTATGTTCTGACACCGACGGAAGCTATGTGGGTTCTGACGGCATTGTGCATAAAGACCCTGGCAGCAGGTGCTACACAATATGGAGCTGTTGGGACACTTACCGCACATATCACCCGCTGGCAACGCTCATCATGCCGCAACTGCAGAAAGACTGGAGCAATTCTTTGCTTAAAATAAACCGCGAACAGGGCTTCTTGCCCATCTGGCATCTTATGAACACCGAAACCTACACTATGGTGGGAATGTCATCTGTGCCTATTCTCGCCGACATGATTCTCAAAGGCTACGTGGACACAGACAAGCAGGAGGAGGCTTTCCTTGCCCTCAAAAACACCATGATGACCGACTATCGCGGGTTGGATGACATGAAGAGACTCGGATATGTGTCTGACAAATGGAGCCAAAGCGTCTCGCTCACCATGGAATATTGTCTCAACGATTGGTGTGTGGCGAAGGTGGCAGAGAAATTAGGCCACACACAAGACTACGACTACTTCATGAAACGAAGCCAAGGCTACAAAATAATCTACGACCGTCAGACAGGCTTCATGCGCTCGCTTAACGAGAAGGGAGAATTTCCACCTGCCAAGGGCTTCAAACCCAACATTCAGACACGCGACTACACAGAGGGCAACCCATGGCAATACTTGTGGCTCGTTCCACATGATGTTGAAGGACTCAAATCACTCATTGGCGACAACAAGACCTTTGCAGACCGACTTGACTCACTGTTTGAAGCCGATGAAGACCTCGGTGAAAACTATGCACTCGACATCGCCGGACTGATAGGACAATATGCCCACGGCAACGAACCGAGTCACCACATCGCATACCTCTACAACTATGCAGACAAGCAAGACAAAACAGCCGCGACCGTACGTAAGATAATGACAACTCTCTACAACGACACAAAAGACGGACTGGCGGGCAACGAAGACTGCGGACAAATGTCGGCATGGTTCGTCACCTCGGCAATGGGGATGTATCAGGTGGAGCCATGTGGCGGACGCTACCAGTTTGGCAGCCCTCTCGTCAACAAAGCATCGTTTAAAACAGCATCAGGAAAAACATTCACCATCCTGGCCCACAACAACTCTGACCAAAACATCTATATACGCAAGGTAAAGCTAAACGGCAAACCATATAAGAAGAACTATATCGACTTTGCCGACATACAAGCAGGAGGCGTGTTGGAGTTCTTTATGGGGAAATAGCCCTGCTCGCAAAAATAAACACATACAATACCACATGAACAACCTCAAAAACATCATCTTTGACCTGGGCGGAGTACTCATGAACTTTGACTTTGCCGGAGCTGGCGAGAAGTTCAGTCATCTGGGACTGCCCATATCACTACCCGACTCAGTAAATTCAAAACATCGCACACAAGAGGCCAAGCCCAACCGGGCTGACGAGGCCATCAACGCATATATCAACGGGTTCGTCAGCGAAGAACAGTTTGCTGCAGTTCTGCTGCCACACTGCAAGAAGCCAGGAGTGACCACCTCAGACATCGTTGACACGCTTTATTCGCTCGACGGCAGTTTCCCGGCACAACGCATCAACGCCCTTGTGAAACTGCGCACAAGATATAAGGTCTTTCTGCTCAGCAACATCAACCGTCACATGTGGACGCGTACCCAAGATATGCTACAACGACAAGGGTATAAGCCGCAAGACTGTTTTGACGACACATTTCTCAGCTTTGAGATGCTGATGGCAAAGCCCTCGCCCGACATCTTCGTCCAAATGATTTCCAAGACAGGACTTAATCCACAGGAAACAATCTATTTTGACGACCTCGTTGAAAACACAGAGGCTGGTGCTGCCTTGGGACTGCAAGCCCAACTTGTAGAATCAAACAGACTGGAGGACTGCCAGGCATACACTACCTTATTGAACAACATCTGAAAATTTCCATGAGAACACTACTTATATGCTTGGCCCTACTACTGTCAAGCGCAGCAGAAGCACACGTGGATTTTGACACGTATTTTGACGGGCGCACCCTGCGTATTGACTATACTTTTGCAGGAGACTCCGCAAGCCAGCAAATATTCCTTGACCATTGCTACAGCTTAGACCACTGGGCAGGAAGACGCGTCAACCTCGACAAGTTGTATCTTGAAGGCACAGCCGACATCACCATGCGAACCGTTGACACCGGAAAGATAATCTACCGCCACTCGTTTTCGACACACTTTCAAGATTGGACAGGCATCAAGCAAGCCACCGCGTTGCGATGTGCCTACGACCACGTGGTGACGGTGCCAATGCCACGCAACCCTACAGAGGTGGAAATAAATCTCTACGACTTCAGGCAGAAACCGGTTGCATCACTTGTTCACAAAGTGGACCCGAAAGACATTCTTATACGCAATCTGTCGGCCGGCACTATTAACCCGCCATCCAAATACATCCTACATTCTGGCGACAGCAAAGAGTGTATTGATGTGGCTATTCTGGCAGAAGGGTACGACAAAGACGAACTACAGAAGTTCTATGACGATGCAAAGAGATTTATAGACGCCCTGTTCAGCTACGAACCATTCAAGTCTAACGTAAACAAGTTCAACGTCATTGCCGTCGGAGCTGTCTCAGCGCAAAGTGGCATAAGCGAACCCGCCAAAGGCATCTGGAAGCAGACTGCCATAAACTCGTGCTTCAACTTTCTGTATATGGATCGCCTCCTCGGCGTGCCAAGCCTGCGTAAAGCCAACGACCTGCTTGCCGGCGTGGATTACGAACACATTCTCATTCTGGCCAACACCGACACCTATGGCGGCTGCGGAGTCTACAACAGCTACTGCATCACCGCTGCCCACAACGTCAATGCCATACCCGTCACCGTGCATGAGTTTGCGCATGAATTTGGTGGCTTGGGCGACGAATACTTCTATGATGACACCTACACACAATATTATTACCCCGACGTAGAACCATGGAACGAAAACCTCACCACCCTTGCCGACTTCAAACGGAAATGGGCAGACATGCTGCCTGCCGGTGCAACCATACCTGCAAAGCCAGAAGATGTTGCAAAACTCGACAAGAACGACGTAACAACCATTGGTGTCTATGAGGGTGGTGGTTATCAGAGCAAGGGCGTCTACCGCCCTGCTGTCAACTGCCGCATGCGAACCAACAGCGTACCAGATTTCTGCCCTGTTTGCAAGCGTGCTCTCAACCGCATGATTGACTACCATATAACAGAAACCGAACCGGCCACTCCGTCTCTATGACGAATGGGCCACAACAAAACATCTTTATCCATGAAGAGAATACCTCATATAATCTCCCTTGCATGCTGCCTTGCGCTAACCTCCACAACACACGGCCAGACAGCCACTGACACCGAAGCAACCTTTGAACTGGGACGTCAGATGGTGCAAAACAGACAGTTCAAAAAGGCCGCCGCCCTGCTGGACAGCATTGCCCAACTCAACATCTCACCTGACTATAAGGCAAAGTATCTGGCAATAAACGGAATACTGCAGCGCGACAGTCTGCACAACACACCTAAAGCCTTGGAATACTTCCAAAAAGCCGAATCACTATACGCCGACATTATGAAGCTGCGGCCGAAAGAGGTTGAAACAAGCGTGGTCTACGCCAGCATGGGACTCGGAGCGCAAGCCGACAGCCTCAAACAATATGCCACAGCCATCTCACACTACGAAAAAGCCATCGACTTCATCAGCCACCTGCTGTCAGAAGGAATCAGAGGGGCAAACATGAGCGATTTTGACCTGACCGTCATGCAATGCAGTTTTGAGCAAAGCCGTGCCATAGACTTCGGACACAACCACCAGTTTGAAGATGCCGAAGCAGCCTTTGAAGAACTGAAATACAACTACAGCCAGTTTGAATTGTCGCCAGACACCGAAATGCTGATGCAAGGTTGGCTGTTTGGCTGCATCTGCCGACAACAATACATACTGATGTACGAATATGACAAACAAGACATCACAAAGGCCCTTGAAGAGACTAAAGCTCTGCTTGAGAAACTGCTCCGAGGACTGTCAAGCGACAACACTGCCATAAGCGAAGGGCTGGCATACCAAATGCCCATGTTCCTTTATCACGCAGCCCGCATAAACCTTAAAGCCGGCAACCCCGAACAAGCCGTAAAATTATGCGGAAACGCAATGATGTGGAGTTCTGCCGATGACTGGAAACCCTCCATCACAAACATCAAGGGCGAAGCCCTCTTGTCACAGGGCAAAGAAGACGAGGCACGCCAATGCTGGGAGGAAGTGTTGAAACTCAACCCCCACTTCTATGACAACAAAAATTCAGGACTGGTCTTGAACAAAAAGTTTGGCAACAAATAAATACTCGCAATTCTTTGTATATTCACAATAAATTATTTCCTTTGCATTTTAATGTAGTGACTCTTTGATAGCACGAGACTAATTAACTTACAATATAAAATAACATGTACGGTAAAATGAAAGAACATCTCTGCAATACCATTGCTGAGATTAAAGAAGCAGGACTCTACAAGAACGAGCGTCTTATTGAGAGTCCACAACAGGCAGCCATTCAGGTTGCAGGTAAAGAAGTACTCAACTTCTGTGCAAACAACTACCTCGGCCTCTCAAACCACCCGCGTCTTATCAAGGCCGCAAAAAACATGATGGACAAGCGTGGCTTCGGCATGTCGTCTGTACGCTTCATCTGTGGCACAGCCGACATTCACAAGGAACTTGAAGCCAAGATTTCTGAATTTTTCAAAACAGAAGACACCATTCTCTATGCAGCGTGCTTCGATGCCAACGGCGGTGTGTTTGAGCCACTTCTTACTGACGAAGATGCTATCATCTCGGATTCACTCAACCATGCCTCAATCATTGACGGCGTTCGTCTGTGCAAGGCCAAACGCTATCGTTATGCCAATGCTGACATGGGAGAACTCGAAAAATGCCTTCAGGAGGCTCAGGCACAGCGTTTCCGCATTGTTGTTACCGATGGCGTGTTCTCAATGGACGGCAACGTTGCTCCGATGGACAAGATTTGCGACCTCGCAGAAAAATATGACGCCCTCGTAATGGTCGACGAAAGCCACTCTGCAGGTGTTGTAGGTGCTACGGGCCACGGCGTAAGCGAGTTTTTCAACACATACGGACGTGTGGACATCTACACTGGCACTCTGGGCAAGTCATTCGGTGGTGCAATGGGTGGATTTACCACTGGCCGCAAGGAAATCATCGACATTCTGCGTCAGCGCAGCCGTCCATACTTGTTCTCAAACTCTCTGGCACCCTCACTTGTAGGAGCTGGCATCGAAATGTTCAACATGCTGAAGGAAAGCAATTCCATACACGACAAGCTTGTTGAGAATGTCAACTACTTCCGCGACAAGATGATTGCTGCCGGATTTGACATCAAGCCTACACAGTCTGCCATCTGTGCAGTGATGCTCTACGACGCAAAACTGTCTCAGATCTTTGCCGCCAAGCTTCAAGAAGAAGGCATCTATGTTACAGGCTTCTACTACCCTGTAGTGCCAAAGGGACAGGCACGTATCCGTGTGCAAGTTTCGGCAGGACACGAGCGCGAACACCTCGACAAGTGCATTGCCGCCTTCACCAAGGTGGGCAAAGAACTCGGATGCATCAAGTAGCATAACACTATAATACGATGAGGCTGTGTCGTAATTAATGTTTACGGCGCAGCCTCTGTTTTTGAGCCTTGAGG